>ENA-OQDT01000177-OQDT01000177.1-human-gut-metagenome-genome-assembly--contig:-NODE-177-length-41087-cov-4.601514_pt1 | contig 41087 bp, 38 predicted proteins | sample MGYA00242786_ERZ504617 | MGnify/ENA primary metagenome ERZ504617 (study PRJEB26092, sample SAMD00036337) | human gut metagenome | host: Homo sapiens | study: EMG produced TPA metagenomics assembly of...
GGCTGATGCATGAAAATGAGCGGCTTTCCCTCACGCAGGCGGCAATCCTCGCCTCCCTCGATGCAATGGACGCCTATCGCAAATCAGAGAGCAGTGCGGATAACCTTCGCTCTCAAATCCGGGAGTATCTTGAGGATTCGGCCCGCGCGCGTATGGAGGTGGAAGTTTCCCGCCGTGAAGTGGACCGCCTCAACCGCGAAATTCAAAACCTGCGCGCAAAGCTGGCCGAAACCGGCAAAAAATAAACATGCGAAACATGCGAAAACGAACAGAGGCTGAAATTCTCGCCCCGGCTGGCACAAGAGAAGCCCTCACCGCCGCAGTTCGCTGCGGTGCGAACGCCGTTTATCTGGGCGGCAAGCTGCTCAATGCCCGCCGCAATGCGGAGAATTTTGACGATGAAGCGCTAAAAGAAGCCGTTCGCTATTGCCATGAGCGCGGCGTGAAGGTATACTTAACGCTCAACACCCTGGTACGGGATGCGGAGTTAAAAGATGCGGAGCACATGCTCGCCCTGAGCTGTGAATCCGGTATCGACGCTTTGATCATACAGGATCTTGGCATTGCCAGGCTTGCGCAAAGCTGCGCGCCCGGCATTCCGCTGCACGCCTCCACCCAGATGTCGGTGCAGACGCTGGCGGGCCTGGAGGAGCTCAAAGGCCTTGGCTTCACCCGCGCGGTGCTGCCCCGCGAGCTGACGCTGGAGGAAATCACGGCGCTTGCCTCCGAGTCACCAGTTGAACTAGAAATTTTTATCCATGGCGCGCTGTGTATGTGCGTCTCCGGCCAATGTTATCTCAGCGCTATGCTTGGCTCCCGTTCCGGCAGCCGAGGCCTCTGCGCCCAGCCCTGCCGCCTCCCCTTTGCCGCGCCCGGCGGCACGGGAGCTGACCTAAGCCTGAAAGATCTTTCCCTGATTCCGTACATCCGCACGCTCCATGAGGCTGGCGTGCTGTCCTTTAAAATTGAAGGGCGCATGAAACGGCCGGAATACGTTGCCGCGGCGGTCACAGCCTGCCGCCAAGCGCTTGAAAACGGCAAGCCAGAAGGCGCACTCTCCCGGCAGCTTCAGGCGGTTTTTTCTCGCTCCGGCTTCACCGATGGCTACTACACCGGGCAGCGAGGCCGCGCCATGTTTGGCACCCGGAGCAGAGAGAATGTATCGGCAGCGGCTCCTGTGCTCAAGGAGCTTTCTCATCTTTATGAAAAAGAACGGCCGTTGATCGGCGTTGCCTTCTCTTTCACGATGCGGCCGGGCATCCCGCTCACGCTGACCGCTGAGGCACGCGGCCAAAGCGCTCGTGTGCAATCGGAAAAACTGCCGGAGGCGGCCCTGACCCGTCCGCTCACCGAAGTGGAGGTGACGCGCCAGCTCTCCAAATGCGGCGGCACCCCATATTATGCACAATCGGTTTACTGTGACCTTGCGCCGGGCCTGAGCGCTCCCCTCTCCTGCCTCAATTCGTTGCGGCGCGAGGCGCTGGCAGCGCTTACCGGCCTGCTGGGTAAGCCTGCTGTGAAACGAGTGCAATCCGGCATTATGAAGGCGCCTACCCATCAAACGAAGGCGCCTGCTGGATTCTACGCGCGTTTTGCAGACGAAGGGCAGCTTCCGCCGGATTTGAGCGCCTTCGCCTGCGTTTATCTTCCGCTCCACACCCCCGCGCCAAAGCTCAAGGCGTTGGTGCAGACCGGGGCGCCTATTGCGGTGGAAATCCCACGCGGGCTGTTTGGCAGGGAAGGCGCTGTCCGTGCGAGCTTAAAGGCAGCCAAGCAGGCAGGTGTAACAACAGCGCTTGCGCATACGCTGGACGCTGTCCGCATGGCACGAGAGGCCGGATTTCTCATCCATGGCGGCTTCGGGCTCAACCTGTTCAATACACAGGCGCTGGAGCAAGCCGCCTCTATAGGGCTAAGCCAGGCCACACTCTCCTTCGAGCTAACGCTTGCGCAGGCGTCTGCGCTAGGTGGAGAAATGCCGCGCGGTCTGATCGCATATGGCAGCATTCCGCTCATGCTCACCCGCAACTGCCCCATTTCCAACGGCAAATCCTGCCGTTCATGCAGAAAAGATGGGGTTTTAATCGATCGGAAGGGCGTTCGTTTCCCGGTTTCTTGCATGGATGGATGCAGCGAGCTATTCAACTCTCGCCCGATCTATTTGGCGGATCGACTTGCCGAAATTCAGAAGATCGATTTCCTACTTTTGTACTTTACCCATGAAACGCCGGAGCAATGCGTCGGGATTCTCACTCAATATCAAAATGGAACCGCGCCAAACGGCGCTTATACACGAGGACTCTATTTCCGCGGCGTGGAATAACCGGTTAAATTGGGAACACAAAAGATGCCGGCCTAAGAAATGGACGGGCGGCATATTTCTCTGTTTGAAACACGATAAAACCGCCCTATACTCTTACACAGAAGCCAAAAACCGAATAGATAGAAAGGATGCACCCTTGCTATGACAACCTTGAAAATAAAAAAATGCGCGAAAACGCTATTCTCCCCCAGCGTGCCACACCGGGCAGCGCTGGGCTGGATCTCTGCGCCTGCATCGACGCTCCCCTGCTGCTTCCAGCGCGGGGCCATGCGGTGGTTCCCACCGGCATTGCCATTGAATTGCCAGAAGGGACGGCTGGCTTCGTATTTGCCCGCAGCGGGCTCGGCATCAAGCACGGAATTGCGCTTGCCAACGGCGTTGGCGTGATTGACAGCGATTATACCGGCGAGGTGTGCGTAGGGCTGATCAACCAATTCGACGAGCCCTATCAAATTCAGCCCGGTGAACGGATTGCACAGCTTGCCGTTCTGCCCATCCTCTGCCCCGTCATAGAGGCGGTGGATACCCTTACACAAACACAGCGGGGAGCGGGGGGCTTTGGCTCCACCGGCCGATAAGCTCGAAAAGGGTCATGTGCCCAATCCTCATCACATTATATGAGCATTTATTCTATCATATAGGTTTTATTCTGATTTTTCACTCGATTGGAGATGGATTATGAAGCTCATTTTAGCCTCCGCTTCCCCGCGCAGGCGAGAAATTTTGGAAAACGCAGGCTATCTTTTCTCTGTGCGGCCCGTGCAGCTTGAGGAGCGCCTAGATCCCGCTCTCCCTCCTGGCCGGGCGGTGGCGGAGCTTGCTGCGCAAAAGGCTGCATGCGCCGCACAGCATGCCGCGGAAGACGAGCTTATTCTTGCCGCAGATACGATTGTGGTATGGAATGGCGCCATTCTCGGAAAGCCGAAGGATGAAGCGCATGCATTCGCTATGCTTCGCTCTCTTGCCAGGCATGAACACACCGTATATACTGGCGTATGCGTCGCGCTACCGGGTGAAAACGGCAAAAAAGAAGCCTTCTCCTGCGCTACTACCGTGCGCTTTTACGCTTTATCGGATGATGAAATTCGCAGCTATATCGCCACAGGGGAGCCAATGGATAAGGCAGGCGCCTATGGGATTCAAGGTTACGGCTGCCTTCTGGTGGAAAGCATCCAGGGCGATTATTTTAATGTGATGGGGCTTCCCATTGCGCAAACGGCGCGGCTCCTTTCCCAATACGGGGTGAACAGTGCCGTTTTGTAGATCCGCCCCATTTGCTCCTTCTTTCAGTGTGATTAGATATAGAATTTCGCCAGAAAATAAGGCGAAAACAGGCGAAAAACTGCACAGGTTTTTTCCATTTGCGGTTGAGAAAGTTTTTAATTAAGGTTATAATAATATATGTTATGGGTGCAGCCGGGCTCCGGCGCCCCGCTTGGAAAGGAGTTTGAACGCCATGTTATTTTCACAGGATATCGGCATTGACCTTGGCACTGCAAACACACTCGTATTCGTAAAAGGTAAAGGGATTGTCACCCGCGAGCCCTCCGTGGTTGCGGTAGACGTCCGTTCTAATCCGAACCGCGTTGTGGCGGTAGGTATTGAAGCAAAAGAAATGATCGGCCGTACCCCCGGCTCCATTATCGCAGTCCGCCCCCTGAAGGACGGCGTAATTGCGGATTTTGACATTACTTCCGATATGCTCAAGGAATTTATCCGCCGTGCAACGAGCGGTTCCCCCTTCAACCGTGCCCGCGTAATGATCTGTATCCCCTCCGGCGTAACCGAGGTGGAAAAGCGCGCCGTGCATGACGCGGCCCGCAGCGCAGGCGCGAAATACGTCAGCCTGATCGATGAGCCGATGGCCGCGGCGATCGGCGCCGGCCTTCCCGTGAGCGAAGCAACAGGCAGCATGGTCGTCGATATCGGCGGCGGCACCTCCGAGGTAGCCGTCATCTCCCTGGGGGATATCGTCACCTCTCGCTCCGCGCGCATTGCAGGCGATAATTTTGATGAAGCGATCATTTCTTATATCAAAAAGAAATATAATCTTCTAGTTGGTGAACGCACAGCAGAGGAGATTAAAATTAGAATCGGCTCTGCCTACCCTTATGAAGGCGAAGGCACAATGGACGTCAAAGGTCGCAACCTGATGGACGGCCTGCCGAAAAACATCGAAGTAAGCTCCGAGGAAATCCGCGAGGCGCTGGCGGATCCGGTTAACCAAATCTTGGATGCGATCCGGGCCACGCTTGAAAAAACACCGCCGGAGCTCTCTGCGGATATCATTGATCACGGCATTATGCTCACCGGTGGCGGAGCGCTGCTGCGCGGGCTGGATCGTTTGATCGCTGTTGAGACGAAGATGCCCGTTCATGTGGCGGAAAATCCTCTGGACTGCGTGGTGGACGGCACCGGCATGTGTCTGGAATCCGATGTGCTCGGCATCACCGGCACCAGAGATTACAACTGAGTCCCTTGGCCCCTTGGGCCTGACTCGGAAGGCAGGCAGGGATTTTTATGCAGCGTTTCTTTCACAGCAAGCGTTTTAAGATTTTGCTCGGCATCCTTGCCGCGCTGATGATTGGGATTATCATTGCGGCGGCCTCCCATGGCGGAGCGTCGCCTTCTTCCTCTCTGCTTGGGGCGGTTTTTTCCCCCTTGCAGCGGCTTTCCGCCTATGTGTCGGAGCAAATCGGGAATTTTTCCGGCGGCTTTGTCTCCGCAGGCACCTACGCAAAGGAGATCGACGAGCTCAAGCAGCAGATAGCGGATTATCAAAAAAAAACTGGTTGATTATGACGAAATGAAGCGTCAGATCACTTCCTATGAATCCGTTTTGGGCGTGAAAGAAGCCCATCAGGATTGGGAGATGGCGCCCGCTTCGATCATTGCGCGCGATTCGGCGGATTTATTTTATTCCTTTACGCTCAATAAGGGCTCCTCCGATGGGGTCGAGCCCAACGACCCTGTTATTTCCGGCCAGTATCTGGTTGGCCGCGTGGAGCGCGTATGGAGCACCGGGTGCACGGTGAAAACAATCCTTGATCCATCAATTAACGTCAGCGCGGAAGAGTCCAACACCAATGAGCAGGGTGTCCTCGGCACGGATATTGCATTATCCCGGGAGGGCAAATGTCAGCTCACCGGCCTGGAGCGCTCAACCGTTGTTTCCAAAGGCGGAATTGTGCAGACCTCCGGCGCAGGCGAATTCTTCCCGCAGGGCATCCTTATTGGCACAGTGGAGGATGTAAAAATAATACGTATGATATTTCCGCTTATGCGGTAGTCAAGCCGGGCGTCGAGATTAGCGCAGTGCACGATGTTTTTATCATCACTGCCTTTGAGGGGCAGAAAACGGCGGAGGATGCGCAAAACGATTCCGGCAGCAGCGCGCCATAATGGCGGGAGCGCGCGCTGGAATCCTTGCAGAAAGGCAGGGCCTTCGATGGTGAAAAGGAAAAAATGACAAAGTCTAACCTGCGATGGGGAATTCTCGCTGTAATCATCCTGCTCGTATCCCTGCTGCCAAAAGCACAGGGCGGTCGTGTTGCCTAGCAATTATATAGCGTCAGCGCGATGCCTTTAATTCCGCTTGTGGTTTGTATTGCCATGTTGGAGCGTGAAATGGCAGGCGCATGCTTTGGCATGTTTGCCGGTATGCTTTGGGATGCCGTGGGCACGCGTGGAGATGGATTCCACGCCGTTGTTCTGCTCATCATCGGCTGCATCTGCGGGTTGTTGCTGCACTACCTGATGCGGGTCAATTTTGTCACGGCACTGCTCCTGTCCACATGCGCGGCGTTGGTGCACAACCTGCTTTATTGGCTGGCTTTTTCTGGTGATTCCGGGTTATGATGGCGCTGTGAGCGCCCTTGTGCGCTTTTACCTGCCCGCAAGCCTGTATGCGGTGCTGTTCCTGCCCCCTTTTTTTCTTCCCCCTACGTGCGCTCGGCAGGAAGCTGAAAAACCCGCTTTCTACAAATGAAGAGCCGTCCGTAATCCTCTAGATGGCATGATTTCCATCCGACGCGCTGCATGAGCGCCAACCAGATGGTTGACTCAATCGCCACCAAAACGGCGGTTTCCATGAACAGAGCATTTTTGACACAGCAGTTTCTAACCGCTGTGTCTTTTACGATTTTTTACGAAAACATTTTTGAGCATGAAAGGATGGGCCGAACCGATGAATCAGGACAAACGTACCTCCCGCGTTATCATCTCTGTCTGTCTGCTGGGCGTATTCCTGCTTCTATTTGCAGGCCGCCTTGTTCAGCTGCAACTTGTCCACGGCGCCGAATATGCCGAACAAGGTAAGTCCATCAGCTCCGCCAGCACGCGGGTGGAGGCGGCACGCGGCGAAATTTTGGATCGCAACGGCAATCCGCTTGTGACCAACCGGCAGGGCAACTCGATCACATTCACAGCAGAAAAATTCCCTGCTGATAATAAAGATGAGATTGCGCAGCGTAATCAGCTCGTCAACAGCCTCATTGAGCTGCTGGAATCCAAAGGGGAAAAATGGATTGACAACCTTCCGCTGATTTATGATGAAAGCGGCAAAATTGCCTTCCCGGAGAATCGGGAGAGTGATGTGGCCTACCTAAAATCAGATGAAATCCTGCATGTTAACAGTTATGCAACCGCGCAGAATTGTTTGGATGCGCTCATTGAAAAATACAGCCTCCAGGAATATACGCCGGAACAGGCGCGCAAAATTGCTTCCGTATACTATGAGATGCACCGCCTGATGTTCAGTAAGCGCACGCCATACACCTTCGCGGAAGATGTTTCCACCCAAACGGTAGCGGAAATCAAAGAAAAAGCGATTTTTATCAGGGCGTTGAGATTGAGGTCGTACCATACCGCGAATATGTGGATGGCGCGCTTGCTCCCCATATCCTCGGCATGGTCGGCGCAATCAGTGAAAATGAATATGAAAAATATAAAGAGAAAGGCTATCTCCAAACCGATTCCATCGGCAAAAAACGGCATCGAAAAGGCAATGGAAGAATACCTGCGCGGCACAGACGGCGTGAAACGCACTACAAAGGACGACGACGGCAATATCACAACAGAATACGTCAAGGAGCCGGAGCAGGGACACACGATCATTCTCACCATTGATAAAAACCTCCAAAAAGTTGCGAACGAAGCCCTTGCAAAGCGGATTGCAGAGCTCAAAGCAGAGCAGCCTGATCACCCCTTCTGCGGAGCCGCCGTGGTAATCGACGTTCACACCGGCGAGGTGCTTGCCGCCGTATCAAACCCTACCTATGATATCTCTACCTACAGTAAAAATTATGACGAGCTCTCTAAGGCGGAAAATGCACCTCTGTGGAACCGTGCAATGATGAGCGCTTATGAGCCCGGCTCTACCATGAAGCCTGGCATCGCCATCACCGGCCTGGAAGAAGGTGTTTTTAATGCAAACACTACCTATTATTGCGGCGGCCGGGGGGGTACCAAAGATACCGCGAGCTAAAGCTCGGATGCAGCACAGGCACGCATCGCAATATCAGCGTTGTGCATGCCATCGAGATTTCTTGCAACAACTTCTTCTTTGAGGCCGGATATCAGATCGGCATTGAAAAAATGAATGAGTATTCCCGAAAATTTGGCCTGGGCCAGCCGACAGGCATTGAGATCGCGGAAGAAACCGGCACGCTTGCCACGCCGGAATATGCCGAATCGATTGGCACTCCATGGCGCCCCGGCGATACGGTGCAGTATGCGATCGGCCAATCCTACAACCTGTTTACTCCGCTCCAAATTGCAAACTATGCTGCCACTATTGCAAATGGCGGCACGCGCTATGAAACACATTTGGTCAAATCCATTAAATCCTATGATTACAGCAAAACGGTGTTGGAGAAGGAACCAGTCGTCTCCGCCAATCTGAATATCAGCAAATCCACGATTGATCTGGTGCATGAAGGGATGCGGCGCGTGGGCGACGGAACCGGCTTCTGCGCGCGCTCCTTCTCCAAAATTAAAAATGGCGTCAAGGCCGCCGCTAAAACCGGCACGTCCCAGGTGAAGCGCAAAATCAACGGCCAATGGCAGAATGATTATAACGCTGTCCTAATTACTTACGCTCCTGTAAACGACCCTGAAATTGCCATAGGGATTGTCATTGAAAGCGGGGACACTGGCGTTGACTGCGCGCCGGTCGCAGCAGAAATCTACAACCAATATTTCTCCGGCAGCGAAAGCGCAATGGACCTTCCGCAGGAAGGCAATACCCTTCTGCAATAACGCTTGAAAGGAGAAGTGGAACACCATGGCTAGAAAAATTGTGATCGCCTCCGGCAAGGGCGGCGCGGGGAAATCCTCTTTGGCCGCCGGGCTCGGCGGAGCGCTTGCAGGCATGGGCAAACACATCCTCCTAATCGATTGCGATATCGGCCTGCGCAGCTTGGATTTGATCCTAGGATGCGCGGAAAACACAGTTTACGACTGGGCGGATGTCCTGTTGGGCCGTTGCGCGCCTGAAAAAGCGCCCTTATCGGTGGGCGGCCTTCATCTTCTCGCCGCGCCTTTGCGCGACACTCCCGCCTTTACCCCGGGTGCCATGCACTCCCTTACCGCACAGTACGATGCCTTTTTTTGATGATATCCTTATTGACGCGCCGGCAGGGATCGAGCGGGGGTTTCGCTTGGCTGCCAGTGCGGCGCAGGAAGCGGTGGTCGTTTCCACGCCGGATGCGGTCTGCGTTCGTAGCGCCGCCGCGGCTGTAGACGCGCTGTATGCGATGGACATCGCGCCGATTCACCTCATTATCAACCGCTTTAAGGCTCAGCCCGTTTCAAAACGCCAGCTGCTCAATATCGACCAGGTGATCGACAGCGCGGGTGCCCGTCTGCTCGGCATTGTGCCGGATGATCCGAATGTTACGTACCGTGCGGCGATGGGCAAACCAGTGCCCTTTGATTGCCCGGCGGGCAGCGCGTATCTTCGAATCGCAAAAAGGATCGAAGGAGAGAAAATCCCGTTAAAACATCTTGATAAAATGTAATTTATCTGTTATGATAGGAATAAGAATTGTTATTTTTGAATCAACACTCTCATAAAAAAGGAGCTGCATATATGAATATCGCACTAATTGCCCATGACGCGAAAAAGGAGCTTATGACGCAATTCTGTATCGCTTACTGCGGCGTACTCAGCCGCCACACACTGTGCGCCACTGGCACGACGGGCAAAATTGTCTCTGAGGCAACTGGGCTTTCCATCCAGCGGTTTCTAAGCGGTTCACAGGGCGGCGATCAACAGATTGCTGCAAGGATCGCGTGCAATGAAATCGATTTACTCCTGTTTTTCCGCGATCCCCTTAGCCCGAAGCCACATGAGCCCAACGAAGCCAATCTGCTTCGCTTGTGCGATGTGCATAATATTCCGGTTGCAACCAATATTGCAACTGCGGAGGCATTGATTCACAGCCTCGACCGTGGAGACCTTGATTGGCGCGATATTGTTAATCCAAAGGCTTGATTTTATGCGGCTGGTCCTCCCAATTCCTCTATTAAGCTGAGCAACAGAATCTGATAAAAAGGCGTCCTGTCTGAATAGACAGGACGCCTTTCTTTGATTTCCTTATTGAACCGCAGTATAGCTACCGCCCTCATTGTATAGAATATAGCTTTCAATCCCTGCCGCTTTCAGGGCTGCCACCTGCTCGCTCACATCAGAGCTCGCATTCAAAAGGGGCATCAGGGTGGCATTTCCCGCCGCGGCTTTCAGCTGCTTCCCAGCGGCCGCAAGGAAAACGGACGGATCCTTTGCGGGCGAGAATGATTCTCCGCCGATTGTAATGCTTCCTTTGAGCCCAGACAGGCGCAAATCCGGCGCATAAACATCGGCGCCGCTTCCAAACAGACTGCCATGATACTGGCTTTCTCCACCGCCGAGGGCCCCTTCCCCTGATTGCATCAAAATCACATTTTTACTGCCAGCCGCCTGCTTTGCACTGGCAACAAAATTCTTTAAAACATCATTTCGGGATACGCCGCTTTCGCTCTCTCCTATATAATAGGTCTTATTCAGCGCATATCCGCTGGGGAACTGCACGCTATCGAGCAGGATGCTGTCAATTTCCATGGCTGTCAGCTCACCGATCAAACCGGTCAGATAGCTCTGCACTGTTTCCGAATAGGGGTTTGCCCATGGTTTGCCGCCTTTATCCGCGCTGTTGTCCAGCCAGAGCGTGCCGGGCCGCTGGTAGCATACCGCGCTACCCTCCCCCAACCTTCTGGCGGCCAACGGGTCACGGAAGCACTGCACCCGCGCAATCACAGACAAGCCATTGTCATGAATCTTTTGAATCGCTTGTGCAAAATTCGAATAAGCCCCCTCTGCGGCGCCCGTTACCTTCACCTGCTCCAATGCGGAGGGAAAAAGCAACGTGCCGTCAGTATCCTTTGCGTCAATCATTACAGCGGATGCACCGCTCTGCTTTGCAACAGCAAGGAAGCTATCTAGGGCAGATGCATTGCGAAGCGTCCTCTCCGGCAGCCAGAGCGCCGCAATTGCTTTTTGCTGCTGCGCTACAGGCCCCTCTGACTGCGGCTCCTGCGGCGCATCCGATCCTTGCCCGCCACTGCCTGTTTCCACCTGAGGCGGCTTGGTAACAGCGGGCTTATTGGATAAATTCAAAGCAAAATCTGTAATAAAAAAGGCAAGCACCATTACTGCGGCAAAGCCCAACACCATTAGCGCGATCTTAGCAATTCTTTTGCCGCGCTCTGAGCGGCTGGCACTTTTGCGGAAGCGGCCTTTGCGCCCCCCTTCCGGAAAATCTTTCCGAAAGCCGTAGTAGCTGGAGCGCTGCCCGGAGCCGTAGTCTTTTTTTACTTTATATTTTTTTCCCATACAACAGCCATCCTTTCGTGGAATTCGCACCCTTCATTGGTAAAAACAGAGTGCTTCAGGCACCGTCCTGCAATTATATAAACAGGGATCTGCCGGAAAAACCAGTGAACGCAAGCGCCAGCAAAGAAACATAAATAAAAAGCGCCGGCGTTCCTTGAAAGGCCTTTGGGATCTTATCGTTACGATCCAGCACGTGAATCCCCGCATGGATCAGAAACACGGCCAGAGCGAAGGCCGCGCCTGCCCCAAGGCCCGCGCCAAGAGATTCGCCCACCGTATAAGCGGCACTGCGGTTGATCACAGGGATCGCAAGCACTAGCGTATTGAATGCCGCCATGCCGATCTTCCGAAGGATGCTGTCGCTTGCATGCAACGCATAACGAAACACCAGCACTACGATCACATACAATACAAACAGCACAATCATATATATGAGCAGCCGTACAAGCGTATGCGCAAGGCTCACCTGTGGCAGCAGCTCTAATGCGCGGCAGATAATCGAGGTTGCAGCGGAAAACACGGTGATAAACAAGGCAAAGGATAGCACATAACGCGGCTTGGAAGAGATTCTGACCGCCTCGCTTGCGCCGAATCCGCCTGTAAACACCAGATTTTGCAACAGTAGGGCATAGAGCGCCGTTACCAAAAGCGTGACAAATCCGTTCATGGCTGCTCCCCTTTCTCTTTTGCATCCTGGACATTATCCGCCCGCAGTTTACTCTCCTGCTCTGCACGCCGCCGGTTCAGCGCTGCTAATACGTCCGCAAAGCTTTCCATTTCCTCATCCTGCCTCGGCTTGCGTGCCGAATCAGGCTGTGCGTCAGAGGCTGCCGGCTTGTGCGCAGGGCGTTTCTGCGCGGACAAGGGCGCTTCTTTTTTAACTTTCTCTACTTTCAACGCTTTCTCCACGGAGCTACTCCTCTTCGTGGGCGGATGCTTTGAGGCCGGCTCTTGTGTAGGCGGCACGTCGCCCGGCTTTTGATGCTCCAATTTCGCGGGCCTGCTTTTCTTCACCGGCTTTTTGGGCTTCTTTTCATGCGGCAGTGGAACGGATTTCTTCTTAGCCAAAGCATCTGTTTCATGCTTCGGCCATTGCTCCGGCTTTTTCTTTGACTTTGGTGCGGATTCTTCCTGCACAGCGCTTCGTTTCCGGTGGAACAGGCGCGCCAGCGGCTCAATCACGGATACATCCTCATCATCCACATGGGCAACCGGAGTTGCCAATTCCTCTTCTCCAGAATGGCGCAGATGATAAATCCACTTTACGGCGGCAGCCATAAAGCCCAGCAGCAAAAAACCTCCAAAGGGCATCAATAGGCCCGTAATCTTCGGTAGAGTTGGAAAAGAACGTCCTAAAATAGAGCCGCTTCCCAACAACTCGCGGACAAATCCGAGCAGCAGCAACACAATCGCATAGCCCAGGGAGGCGCCCAGCGCATCCATCATGCTTACACGAAGAGGCTGATGCACAGCGCAGGTTTCGCAGCGGAACACAATCATCGCATTGACCGCAAGCAGTGGCAGATAGCCGCTCAGCGTGCCCAGAAAATCCGGGAAAAAGCGCTCGCACGCAAACAGTCCGCCCGCGAGTAGGCCGAAGCTGAGCAAGGCGTATATTCCGATACGCAGCCAAAAGGGCAGCCTCTTTAATACGAGAGCCGTCAAGAGCTCCATGATCATCAGCAGGACGGCTGATACCACTGCTACGATTGCAGCCGCCTTCAGCGTGGTGGCAAGCATAATCGCTGGAAACAGGCCCAGGCACAGCATTAAAACCGGATTGCCCCGCAGAATGCCACGTCGAAAGGCCTCTTTGGCCGAAAGAACCTGCATCTCCTGCTCACGCATTCATACCGCCCCCTTCCTTCTTCATATCCGTGGCCGAGGCGGCCGCCTGCTGCTTTTCCTTATGGCCTTTTATCAGCCCGTCTGCCATCGGCCAAACGGCATTCATCAACAGCACCGCAAAGCATGCGCCTTCTTCATAAGCGCCGAAATACCGCAGCAGCATACAAATCCCACCCGCCGCCATGCCGTAAAGCAGCCGCTGTAAATGGGTTTTGGGAAGCGTGGCGGGATTCGGCAAAAGAAACAGCGCGGTAAACACCAGCATGCCCGCTGAAATCTCCATCGTTAGGGACAGCTTGCGCCCCGTCAAAATCCGCGGGAAGAGAACAGAACATACGGAGCACACCGCTACAAAGCCCGCGGAACTGAGCCAAAGGGAAGAATGGAAAATAAAAAACGCGATTGCCGTGCCAAACATGACCAGCATACAGGTAGCGCCCATCGGGCCGGGCACCTTGCCGATTACCGCGTTGAAATAGCTTAAAATATTGCCATCAATCGAATTATGCACTTTCAGCATGGAGGCAAACGAGGCGCCCTGCACAAAGCCTTCCGAGCCGGTCACTGCCATGGGCAGCGAGCTATCGATCGCCGGATAGGTAAAAACGAGCTCCGGCCAGCAGACGCACAAAAAGGCGATACCAGCCGCGGCGGGGACAAACGGCGTCTTTTCTGCGCTCCCAAAGGGCAGCTTTGCCGCCACGATTGCAAACGCACTCCCTGCGGCAGGCAGCCACAGCGGTGCGGAAGCGGGCAACAGCAGCGCAATCATAGCGCCGGTGAGCGCCGCATATAATGGATCCATCCCCGGTTTTCTACGCATCAATGCCGCGCCGGCAGCATCGCAGAGCGCCGCTATAGAAATGGAAACCACCAAAAGGAGGAGCACCCTCCACCGGTAATAATAAAACGCCATCACCGCCGGAGCAATCAGCATAAGGAGCGTTGAAATGGTATAGGATCGAAACGCCTTTTCAGAAGGCGTCCTGATCTGTTCTCCCGAAGCGGACAAGCGCCTCACCGCCTTTCCTGTAAATTCATTGTAGGCCTTTTGCCAGAAATTATGCATTGCGCATGACTACGCCTGGGCATATGATAGAGAGAGGAAATCGAGCAAACTGATTTTGATTGGGGAGGGATGTGCCTTTGAAGATCGAGGCGCCTGAAGAGAATAAAATCGTAGTCCGGCTGACAGCGGACGACATGACGAAGCTGCACATTACATATGAGGAGATGGACTACGCCAATATTGAAACGCGCCGCGTTATCTGGACGTTGCTGGATGAAGCCCGCAGGGAGCTTGGCCGCGATATTGATCCATCCGGCCGAATGCTCATTGAGGCGCTACCCGCTCGTGAGGGAGGCTGCGTGCTTCAATTTACCGTCCTTGAGCAGGAGCATAAGCCGCAGCGCCACTTGACCATGAAAAAATCGAGAACTCCAATCGTCTATGAGTTTACCAGCGCGCAAAGGCTGCTTGACGCCGCCGAAAACGTCCGCCGGCTGAACGCTCTCCCAGCAGAAAGCGAATTATACCGGCAGGAGCATTGCTACCGCCTGATCGTTTCATCCGAGGAGTCATCCGACCTGCTGGAAATTGCGCTTTCCGAATTTGGAGCCCCCTGCGCACGGGGAGAACTCCCCGCCGCCTTTACCCGCGAGCATTGGCAGAGCATATGCAAAAGCAATGCGCTGGAGCAAATCAGCGGGGCCATTTGATCACTGCGCTGCCTGCTCCGCTTTGACGCGCAAGGAGGCAATCATCGCCGCCGCGTCCGTCGCGCCGAACACTGCGCTGCCCGCCACGAAGATATTCGCTCCGGCCTTCGCCGCCGCGGCAATGGTTTTCTCGCTGATACCGCCATCCACCTGAATATCGAGGTTCAGCCCGCGCCTGTCCGCTTCGCGGCGGATCGCCGCAACCTTCGGCATCATATCCTCCATAAAGGATTGCCCGCCGAAGCCCGGCTCCACTGTCATTACAAGCACCATACCCAGCCTGTCGAGGTACGGAAACACCGCCTCGGCGGGCGTTTTGGGCTTCAGGCTCAAAGCGGGAACCGAGCCGCCCGCGCGGACCAGCTCGATCGTCTCCTCCACAGGAGAATCGGACTCAATATGAAAGGTCAGGATATCCGCACCCGCCTTCAAAAAATCCGGCACATATTGGAGCGGATTACTGATCATCAAATGGACGTCAAACGGAATGGAGGCGTAGGGACGCAGCGCCTTTACAATGGGCGCGCCAAGCGTGAGATTTGGGACGAAATGCCCATCCATCACATCGATATGCAGCCAATCTGCACCGCATTTTTCCATGCGGGCAAACTCCTCGCCCATGCGCGAAAAGTCACAGGAGAGGATGGAGGGAGAAATTTTCATCATAAGAGGATCCTCCTGAAAACGGCTGAAAACCAGCTGTTAATATGGAGTATATTTTAACAATTTTCATAAGAAAGGTCAAGGAAATCGGGCGGCGGACGATGGATTGCAGACAGTATTTTATCGAATCGAATTTTAAAAATTTTGATGGCTGAAATATCGCCGAAAGTTATATATATTCTGGTAATTATATCGTTTATCCCACATTGTATTTGCCAAGCTAAAGGGCTAGTAGAAAGCCTAAACAGTACACAGGCTCTTCCCACTTGGTTACGCAACGCCCTTCCAGGGCTTAAAATTATGAATCATTAAATAAACAGGCTGTCTAGTTCGATTCGAACCGGCCAGCCTGCCACATTTTTATTTTTTATATTTATGATTGATTATTCAATCTGGACACCCATTTATCCAAAGCTTGTTTCACCAAATGGTTAATTGTATCCGCCCCTTTCAACCACTCCGCCACCGGCGGGCTAATCGCATAATATGCTTTGATGAAAGCTCGGCCCCAAAGCGTCTGCGATAATACCTCATCCCGGAAACGCCGCAGGACGAGCACCTCCGGTGCTTCATAAGAGCCATACACAGCCGTTGCGATATAGCATCCCGATTTGCCGGCAGGCTTAGAATTGTTGGAGCCGTTAGCAGAAACAGCCTTTGCAGCATCCTGCTTAATTTCAGAAAAAACGCTTTGATCTATACTGCTCGCTTTGTTAGGCGGAAGTTTAGCGAGCATTTTATCAAACAGCTCCCTGTGGCTGTCATGGAAGCTGGGTTGCGGAGCCCAAGAATGACTTTTCAGCCTGTTTAAATAAAGCGAGAGCGCCTCTGTATATCTTTTTAGAATATCTACAACTGCCTGCTGATAACTTTCGTTATCTGCTACAACAGAGCTGTCTAGAGCTTCTGTGAAGTAAGAAGATAAAAGTATCTGAAGACCAGCATAAATCTCGTAATTCGCATCCGTGGACGACATATCATTTATAAATTTCTGCGCATCCAATTGGCCTTTAGCAACCAAAGATTTGAATTCATTCCACATAGCATCCAGTTCTGTACTATCTTCATAGAGGCATGCCGCCAAATCAATCAAAGCATATGCATTCTGTAAATAAAATCGATAAACTCCTTCTTGAATCTTGTTATATTCATCCATTGAGGCGAGAGTCATGCATTCCTTGCCGATTTCCACCGCTTGCTGAGCTAACTTTTCTTGTTTTGCAAAAATAGCACCAATATCTTTATGAGTGCGTATGTATTCCCAGGATAACTCTTCTTTTGGTAATATGATATGTATGCTTTCCAAGTCACGCAACTTCTGATCAGCTGGGCTAGTTGGCTGCTCTATGCAGGCCTCACCGCATTTCGGACAAAAAGCCATATCGTCGTTGAGTGCATTTCCACATTTACTACAATACTTCATTTCACATCTACCCCTTCTAAATTCGATATCTGTACCCGCATTTCAAGCAGGTCACCATCACATGTTTGGAGCCACCTAGCCCTCCCGCTAAATATCCGGCATCGCCCATCAGACCATACCCAAAAGCCGCCGCCTGATAATTGAATTCATTGCTGGCCGAAAGTGACTCACTTCCACAGTAAGGACATTTAGCCCTCGTACTTTCCTCACCCTTTTTCCGCCACTGTTCCTGTTGCGCTTGCGCTGTCTGCCGTTTTTGAGCCGTTAGTATATCCTTTGTATCCAAACGGGATTTATATTGCATAATATCCTTTAGTCCATCTTCCCTTTCATCAGGCTGAAAAACAGGTTCCTCCGTCATTAATCTTTGACCACATTTCACACAAAAATGTGCGCTAACGTCATTTTTATGGAAACAAGACTGGCAGCTTATTTTTCCAGATTCATCAAATCGCAGGATAGCTCCGCAATGTGGACAAGTCTTTTCCCATCCACCGATTTCCATGTGACAATTTGAGCATTTCATAAAAACAATCACACCTTTATTTTATTTATATTAACTTATCTCATAATAATTTTCAATATTTTATCTATAAATATCGAAAATAATATTAAATTATTGTTTTTATATTCCCAAAATCCCCATATTATTGTGTTTCTTTTATAAATAATAAAAATATCCGGTAGATGCAAAAGCATCCGCCGGATAAACAAATTGGTCTTACTTTTTAATCTGATTCAGCCTCTGGTTCAAATACCGCACCATCTCCGGCGTAATTCGATCCCCTGCCATTTCGATGACCTTTTCAATCGTGAAATGCTTTGCCATGTTGAGCATCCCTTTGCTCACCTTCATGCCCGGCATGACCTTTCCAATCATCTCAGAGACGAATTGCTCGCCCTCCAGGTTCTTCAGCAGGGCGCCGACCTTATCTTTGATCGAGAAATAACCCTCCGGGAATTGGAGCGGCTCCTCGCCCTCCCCGCCAGAGGCGGCGAACCAGTTCTCCACATTTTGGCCGGCCTTCTCCGCTTCCTCCGCGAGCATGTAGGAGGCATTCGGCTCTGTAACGCGCACGAGCGGGATGCTCTCGCAGCAAACCTCCTGCTGCCCAAGGAACCCGGCCGCCTGAATGATATTTTCGCCCATCGTCAGCGGCACACGGTCAAAGGTGAATACATACTTTCCCGCAACGCTGCCGGTTTTCTTTCCATTTACCTTGAGCGACACCTGCTCACAATTGGAATATACCTTTACCTGCACCGTTTCCTCCGCCCGCTCTTTGAACCGGCGCGAACAGATGTGGACAAACGGCGCTTTCGTCCAATACGCCTTATAGATATAGAAAGAATCCTTGCGCGTTTGCCGGTCAAACGTGACGAGGCCCTTGTTGTTGCGCCCCTGCACGCCGCCCTCATCGCGCATATCGCTCGCGAAATCAAACATATTCCAAACATGCGTGCTCCACAGATAAGGCCGCTGCGCGAAGGTTTCCAGCATTTTTTCATGGTAATAGGCCTGGTATTCCTCGCTGTAATCCCGCACCTTGGGGGATGCGCTGTGAAGCGTTGTGATGCCTTCGCAGCCATATTCCGAAATGCCGAGGCAAATCTCCGGGTTTTCCGCGTGGAAGGTATCCAGCCAGGGAGCATTGTCCTCCACCTTGCCGAGATACCAGCCGAAATAGTGGTTATAGGAAATCACATCGGTAATATGGTTGAGCGGGCTGTCGTTTTCGACCATCGAAAGATTCGCCATGGTAGTGAGCCTTGTTTGATCAAGCTCATGCACCAGGTCATTGAGCGCATGAAGATTGGAAAGCAACTCCTCGCTCTCGCCGCCGATGGAGATTTCATTGGAGATTCCCCAGAAGCAGATGGAGGGATGGTTGTAATTCTGCACAACGAGCTCGCGCATCTGCTGGAGCGTATTCTCCCGCGCCCCAGGCGTATTCAGGAACATCGAGATAAACGGGATTTCCGCCCAGACAACCATGCCGGCCTCATCGCACAGATCGTAGAAATAAGCGTCGTGCTGATAGTGCGCAAGGCGGATGGTATTCGCGCCCACCTCCTGGATGAGCTTCATATCCTCCTCATGCTCCCTTTCGCCAATCGCCCATCCCTTATCCAGCCGATCCTGATGGCGGGAAACACCGTGCAGCGGATAGGGCCTCCCGTTGAGAGAAAAGCCCGTGTCCGGATGCACTTCAAAAGTACGCACGCCAAAGCGCGCACAAACCGCGTCGAGCTCCGTGCCGCCCTCCAGCAGCTTCGCGCAAGCTTTGTAGAGATACGGATCCTCCACACCATTCCACAGATGCGGGTTTTCCAGGCGAATGGAAGCCGTACCCTGATGAATATCCGCTTGCGTACGGGCAATGCAGTCATCCCCACTATCATAGATTTCGAAGAGCAGCGTCTGCCCGTCGCGCGCATTCGTCAGATACGCTTCCAATGCGATATCCGCCGCGCCGTCCTTGAGAAGCGGCGTCACGCGCAGGCCCGGCGCGCCGTAATAATCGAGGTCGAAATGGCTCTCCGGAACCGTAATGAGGCTCACCTTCCGGTACAGCCCGCCGAAAAACGTAAAGTCCGCCATCTGCGGGTAGACCGTGTCGTTTGATCCATTGTCGGTCATGACGGCTAGAAGGTTTTCCCCATCCGCCTTCAGATAGGGCGTAATATCCGCACGGAAGGTCGAAAAACCGCCTTCATGGCGCGCAGCCTTTTGCCCGTTGAGATATACCTCGCAGATGCTGTTTGCGCCCTGAAATTCAAGATAGATGCGCCCACCGTCCGCCGGCACAGGAATCGAAAGCGCGCGGCAGTACCAGCAGGCGCCTCGGTAATAGTCGCTTCCGCCATCCTGCCCATCGAGATTGTTCCAAGTGTGGGGAAGCGTCACTTCCTCCCAATCCTGCGGCAACAGGGCGGGCGGCGCCTCCTGCGCCATTTGAGTAAACAGCCAGCCATTTGAGAGCGTTGTTATCTGTCTCATGCCGATCATTCCTTTCCAGTTCCAAATAAGATTATCGTTTGACGGTTTCACCAGTTCTATACGCAGACGCGGAAACAGATGAAAAGAAAAAACAATTTTATTATACAAGAGGATTAAAAAAATAGCAATATTTTCTATAGAATCTCTGATATATGATTGAATTCTATTCAGTCCTTTTCGGTTGCTCTTGGTTAATTGGCAAAGCCAAAGCCTGCCGCAAACAAAAAGCAGGCGTGTACCTGATACACGCCTGCTTCCGTTATACATGCGGTTATTGCTCTTTGCCTACCAACCAATCAATGGATACGCCGAGCACATCGCTCAATGCGACAAGCTCTGTATCCGTAACATACCGCAGCTGGCCCTCCAGCTTTGAAAGACCGGATGCATTCAGATCAATGCCACGCACCTGAAGCTGGGTCAACAGATCCTTTTGCTTCATGCCGATTGCCTTACGGGACTGCTCCACTTTTGCTCCGACGATATTACGATCGCCGAGCGGCTGTTTTCTGATTCTCATGGCCACACACCTCTCCATAAAAATATAACATGGCACGCGCCTGGCAACATCAAGCAAGCTGTGCGGCCAATGACTGCGCCATTTACCGCATGGCAAACCGGATATTGGGGGGCCGGTCGGCCAACGGTGTTTGCCTTATCAAAAAAGGAACCACACGGTGTCCCTTTCTTCACGCGTATTATAACCTAGCAAATTCGAAAAAACAAGTGCTTTCACAATTTAGAAACAAATTCATTGTAAATCCATCGGCTGACGGCAGCTTTCCCCGCTCAAACTCGCATGAAAAGCCTGCTTTTTAAGCCTTAGAAACAAACACAGCAAGAAATATCAGAAAAAAAGAACCATACAGTAAAAAAAATGTTATAATAATAGCCGGCAGTCTCCCGCTTGGAGAAGCAGGGTCTCTCTCTTTCATCCGGGTGATCACCGTAATTTTTTCCTCATTTAAAGAATACCTACAAATTATGAATTAGGAAAATATAATTTATTAAATTTTTCATAAAACAGCGTATAAAACAACCAATTTTTGATGAAAAGCGAGGGAAACAACCATGGAATACACAGGCAAGCTGAATTTGACCATGCTAACAGATTTTTACGAGCTGACAATGGCCAATGGATATTTTCAAAATGGGTTTACGGAAACGATCGCGTATTTTGACCTGTTTTTCCGCAGGATCCCGGATGGAGGCGGCTTTGTCATCATGGCCGGCGTTGCACAAATGGTGGAGTATTTAGAAAACCTCTCTTTTTCTGAGGACGACCTGGATGCATTGCGTGGCCACGGATTTAGCGAGGCGTTTCTCGACTATTTGCGGCATTTTCAGTTTGCCTGCGATGTTTGGGCTGTCCCAGAAGGCACGCCTGTATTCCCCGGTGAACCGATCGTCACTGTGCGCGGCCCCGTCATCCAGGCACAATTTGTTGAAACCATGCTGCTTTTGTGCATCAACCATCAAAGCCTGATCGCCACAAAAGCCAACCGGATTGTCCGCGCCGCTCAAGGCCGCGGTGTGATGGAATTTGGCTCCAGACGGGCGCAGGGCTTCGACGGCGCGGTATACGGCGCACGAGCCGCCTTCATCGGCGGCTGCGTAGGAACGGCCTGCACCATCTGCGAGCGTGATTTCGGCATTCCGGCACTTGGCACAATGGCGCACAGCTGGATTCAACTATTTGATAGCGAACTGGAGGCATTCTGCGCCTATGCGCGTGAATACCCGGATAACTGCACCCTGCTTGTGGATACCTACGATACGCTCCACTCCGGCCTGCCCCACGCGATTGAAGCTTTCCGCCGTGAGCTGCTGCCGCGGGGCTGCCGCCCAAAGGGCGTCCGCATCGACAGCGGCGATATTACCTATCTTTCCAAGCGGATGCGCAAAATGTTGGATGAGGCCGGGTTCCCGGATTGTTCCATCGTCGCCTCCAATTCTCTAGATGAATATATCATTCGGGATATGCTGATCCAAGGCGCCAAGGTGGATTCCTTCGGTGTGGGCGAGCGGCTCATCACAGCGGCATCCGATCCGGTGTTCGGTGGCGTATATAAGCTCTCCGCTATTGAAACAGAGGACGGCGTCATCCCCAAAATTAAGCTCAGCGAAAATGTGAGCAAAATCACAACGCCTGGCGCTAAAACCGTATGGAGGCTGTTTGATCGTGACAGCGGCAAGGCGATTGCCGACGTTGTCACCTTGATGGACGAAGTGATTGATGAACGTGCGCCGTATGAGCTGTTTGACCCGGAATTCACCTGGAAGCGCAAAACGGTGCAAAACTTCCTCGCCCGCCCCCTGCTGCGCAAAATATTTGAGCACGGAAAGTGCATTTGCCATACCCCCTCTGTTGAAAAAATCCGCGCCTATTGCGCGGAGCAGGTAGACGCCCTGTGGGAAGAGGTGCTGCGGTTTGAAAACCCGCATCAATATTACGTGGATCTCTCCCAGAGGCTATGGGATTTGAAGCATAGCCTAATTGAAGAGCACCGGATAAACAGCGAGGGCTGACAGCCGCAGCCCCCCACCGGCCGCAGCCGGGCGGCACGCCCTGTTGTGCAGTGCAGCCACCGGGGGCTAAGCAATCTGAAAAATCAATAGGACGCATTGCATGGCGCTATGCCTGCAATGCGTCCATTTCATTTCCTATCCTCTCATGTGTTTCCCTTTTTTCGCTTTTTCAAACGCCGAAAAATCATGCAGGCAAATGCAACGCTGAATTCCTGCCCTACGGGCACTTGATCTCGGATGTCTTCCCACTTGATCTCCGGCACAATTTCTTCCACACATTGGCGATAGGAATCCGCAACGGTCTTATTACCGCTTTTCATTGCAACCATCCCCTCTTTGATTGGTTAACAACAGAATAACAAAAAACCCGAATAGATTCCTGACTTTATTTGCTCAAGTATTGTTTGCAGCGCACTCTTCCGCCGGAACATAATACTGCGCCTGCGCGTGCCAGAGCTCGTGATACTTGCCCTGTTCGTCCGCGAGCAGTTCGTCATGGCTGCCCGTCTGGATCAGCCTGCCATGGTCGAATACCGCGATCTGATCGCAGAAGCGGCAGGAGGAGAGGCGGTGGGAGATATAAATTGCCGTCTTTGCTCCGACGAATTGATTAAACCGCTCATAGATTTCATGCTCCGACACCGGGTCGAGCGCGGCGGTCGGCTCGTCGAGGACGATAAAGGGCGCATCCTTGTAGAGCGCGCGGGCCAGCGCGATCTTCTGCGCCTCTCCGCCGGAGATTTCCACGCCGTCCTCCTCAAAATCCTTGTAGAGCGCGGTGTCGAGCCCTTTCGGCATCTTCTCGGCCCGCTCGGCAAACCCGGCCTGCTCGAGGCATCTCCACACTTTCTGCTCATCATATTCCAGCGAGGTGGTCACATTCTGCCCCAGAGGGAAGGAAAACACGCAGAAATCCTGGAAGACGACGGAGAAGATCGTCATATATTCCTCATAATCATACTTTTTGATATCGATGCCGTTGAGGGTGATCACTCCCTCCTGCGGGTCATAGAGCCGGCAGAGGAGCTTGATAAACGTGGTCTTGCCGGAGCCGTTGAGCCCCACCACGGCGAGGCGCTCGCCCACGCGCAGGCGGATGGAAAAATCCTTCAGCGCCCAATCCTCCGCGCCGGGGTAACGGAAGCTGACGTTTTGAAACGCGATCGTATAGTCGTTGTCGTCGCGTTTTTCGACCGGCAGGGTGCCCTGGTATTTGACGGGAGGGGTATCGAGCAGATCAAAAAAATACTGGGTCTGGTGTAATTCCGCAATTCCTGTGACGCCGGCGATCAAATTCTCCACGCCATGGGCAACCTGCTGGATAGCGCCGACATATTTGAGCAAATTGCCTGCGCCGAACAGCCCCGCGAGCGCTTTGAGCGCCACAAAAATATAGATCGCGCCCGTCATCACCGCCGTGATCAGCGCGTTTATGGAGCCAAACCGGCTCTCCGCCCGCGCAAAGCCACCATACACCTTGACAAGCTGCCGCATCGTTTTGTCATAGGCCTGCTCCATGATCAGCTTCTTCTCATGAAAGAGGCGGATCTCCTTCCCCAGCCGGTAATCTGATATTAAATCGCTATAGTAAGAAAACAGCCGCATGGCCTGAAGATTTAAATCGTAATATTGGTTATTTGTTTTTTGATAAAAATGCCCAACCACCAGCAGGGCTGCTGCGCAGGCTACCATCACGCCCAGCAGCGCCAGCGCCAGCCACGGCGATTCCCAAAAGGATGATCCGGTGCGCACCAGCACGATTTTCAAAAACGGAACCAGCATCACAACGGAGCACACCGTGGAGAAAAGGCCCTGGAAGAAAAGATCCATCGAGTAATAAAACACGTTGAGCGCGCCGCCATGGCCCCAATTCACCTGCCAGTAATCCCGCGCCTTTTTTTGAAAATCCGGGTTCTCCAGGTTTTCATAATCCGTATCCAAAATTTTTTCACTGGCCGCCACGCTCTCCTTCACCCATCCCATCGTTCTGTTTAGAAGGTGATGGCGGTTCGCCAGCGCATTTTTGCCGAGATAGAGCAGAAAGTTAAGGCCCACCGTCACCAACACGAGCAGCACGAGGCGTTTGATATCCCGCGCGCCGATCAGCTCGTCGAGGATCAGGGCGGACATCCACAGATTCACCAGCGGCTCGAGCGATAGCAGCAAATCGCTGAGGATCATGGTGGGAAACGTCCATTTTTCAAAAGCAGATAAGGCCGAAACCGTGCGCCTGAGCAAGGTGAATTTTTCTCGCCAGGAGAGCTCCTCAAACTTTTTGGGCTCATACATCCTGCTCGCCCCCTTCCGGATTTGTTTTGTAATACTGGCTTTGCAGCTCATAAAGCCGGTGATATTTCCCCTTCTTCGCCATCAATTCGTCATGCGTGCCTTCCTCCACAATTTGCCCGCCCTCTAAAAATAAAATCCGGTCGCAGAAGCGGGTGCTCGAAAGCCGGTGGGAGATGTAGAAGGAGGTGCGCCCCTTGGTCATCTCGCTGTATTTGAGATAGATCTCGTTCTCCGCAATCGGGTCGAGCGCGGCGGTCGGCTCGTCGAGGATGATGACCGGCGCATCCTTATACAACGCACGGGCCAGCAGCAACCGCTGCCGCTCCCCGCCTGAAAAATCCGCCGCGTTCTCATAAATTTGCTTATCCATCATCGTATGCAGCCCGTCCGGGAGCTGCTCGATCCGCGCGCTGAGCCCGGCCTGCGAAACGCAATGCGCCACTTTCGCTTCGTCCATCTCTTCCGCCACGCATAGCGCCACATTCTGCGCGACGCTCACGGGCAGGAAGTTGACATCCTGAAACACGGCGGTAAACAGTTTGAAATAATCATCCCGGTTGAACTCCGTGCTCTTTACGCCGTTGACCCGAATCTCCCCCGCCGACGGCTGATAAAGCCCGCACAGGAGCTTCATGCAGGTGGTCTTGCCCGCGCCGTTTAAGCCTACGAGCGCGATCTTCTCGCCGGGCCGCACCTGAAAGCTGAGATCTTGCAGCGTGGGCCGTTCGCTGCCCGCGTAAGAGAACTGCACGTGATCGAATGCGATCTCGCAGGGCGTCGCATCGCCCCCAGGCAGCGGCGCGCCCCCCTCCCGCCGCAGCTGGTCGGGCAGCTCTAAAAAGGCACGGTAATCATTGCACTCCAGGCTTGCAAGGTGCAGCTCGTTTACCTGCCTGGCCAGCCCAAGCGTCCAGGCGGAAAAACCGGTAACCAGCCCAAAATAGAGCACAAAATCGGAGGGCGTGATCCGCCCCCGCAGCACCTGCGCAATCAGCACGGCATAGGCCACGCTGTCGCGCACAAGCACGAAGAAGGCGATCAATCCGTCGGAGGTTGTCTCCTGGCGCACCCATTTCCGCAGCAGCGCGGCATACGCATTTCCCAGCTGTTCAAATAGGCCGCGGAACCAGTGCGCAATGTGATACAGGCGGATATCCTTGCCGGCCGAAAATTTCTGGGCGGTGCGCGTCAGGTAATCAAGCTTATGCCGGATCAGCATTTGTCCCCTATCAAATTGGTAAACGTGAAAATTGTTCCACCGCAGGACGAAAAAGCTTACCGCCGACATAGTGAGCAAAAAGAGCACCAGCCAGATGCTGAGCGTTGACAAAATGGCCGTATAGGTGAAAATACCGAACACATTGACCCCCAGCGCAATTATCATCGTCAAAACGGCAGAGCCGCCGGAGCCGTTTCCATATTGGGTAAACGCTTCGCACCGCTGTCGTTTGATCCGGCCCTCCAGGCTCTCAATATTCTCATAATCCGTATCCAGGGTTTTCAAAAAGCCGTCTGCTTTAAAACGATACCGCGTTTGCAGATCGACCAATATGATCCGCCCGCCGATGAACTTATCCAGCCAACAGCACGCGCCGTAGATCAAAATCGCAACGCCTACCGTTGTGATCAGTTGCACCGGTGTCACCCCGCCCGTCAGGCAGTCAACCAGGATTTTGGAAAGCACCACCAAAATCAGCGGCGAGATGACCGACGGCGGGATGTGAAGCAGGGAGATGAGAATATCCTTTTTGCTCCAACCCCACACCTTTTTAAGCATATAAATCGTATTCTGCCAGGTCGTGTATTTTTTTGTTTGCGTTTTCTGCTGCATTCTGTGTTCCCCCTTTACCTGCATCATAGCATGCGCTGCCCGCCCATAAAAAAATCGTGCACGAACGGCTTCGCTCCGTGCACGAATGGTATCTTTCCGATTTTCTGACTACCCGATGGGCAGCATCACTTCCGTTGCGAACACGTCGCCCTCATCCTGCCGGTTGCGATAGCCGCCGTATTTTTCAATCAGCGCGTCCACGCGCCTGAGGCCGAAGCCATGGCTGCCGGCTTTTGTGGTCTGGTATGCGCCGTTTTGCTTTTTCAGCGCCCCGCCCACGGAATTGCTCACGGAAATGTAGAATTGCCCCTTGAACCTGCCAATATAAACGCGGATGAACCGCTCCTGTTGTGCCGCCTGCTTCATGCAGGCCTCCATGGCGTTGTCGAGCAGGTTCCCGAGGATGACGCACAGATCCGTCTGCGCAACAGGCAGCTCCGGTGAAACCGTCGCCTTCGCGTTGACGGAGATGCCCTTTGCCTGCGCCATGGAGAGCTTGCTGTTTAAAATCGCGTCCACCATCACGTTGCCCGTTTTCACCACGGTATCGACGCTCGTCAGATCCTGGTCGAGGGAGGCGAGGTATTCCTCCAGCCGATCCGCCTGCCCCATCGAGAGATAGGCCTTCATGGTCTGGATATGGTTGTGATAATCATGCCGCCAGCCGCGCATTTGGCGGTACATATTCTCCACCTCACGGTAGTGCCGCTCCATCAGCTCGTTCTGATAGGCTGCGACGCGCTTCTCCGCGCTGCGGTTGATCAGCCGCCGCACAATAAGCGCCAGCCCCGCCGCCAGCAGGAGCAACAGTATCACCGCGCCCGCGATCAAAAGCCCGTTTTTCATGATTCTTCCCCTTTAAAAAACCGGATAAACGCATCATTCACCGCCGCATATAGCCGCCGGCTGACAGGGAGCCTTTCCCCGCTGTCGAGCGTCAGCTCCGATTTGTCAATCCGGCGGATGTGCCGGAGGCTGACCAGATACGAGCGGTGGCAGCGAATGAACGGCTCGCCTGCAAGCGTTTTTTGCCAGCTCGCCGATGCTCACCTGCGCCTGCTGCGCCCCATCGGCCGTATGAATGCAGACGAAGTGCGCAAAGGCCTCCGCATAAAAAATATCGTCCGCGCAAAAGCGCGTTTGCACGCCCGCAACAGGCAGAAGCAGCTGCTTCGGCGCGCGGCTCAGCCGGGCCGCAGCCTTATCCAGGCAGGCAAAGAGCTTCGCCTCGTCGATTGGCTTTAACAGGTAATGCAGGGCGGATACGTCATACCCATCGGCTGCGAATTCCGCCGTGCCTGTGATGAAAATGATCGCGCATTTTTCATCCGCCGCGCGGATTTACGCGCGAGCGTTACGCCGTCGAGCCCCTGCATCTGGATATCGAGCAAAAAAAGGTCGAAGCAGGGCTTTGCCTCCCACTCGAACCACAGCGCCTGCGCGCTGGGAAAGCGCTCCACGCGCACCGGGTCGGCCCGGCCCTCGCCCCAGCGGCGGACAAGCTCGCTGAGATATGCAAGCGTTGCCGGCTCATCGTCGCACACTGCGATGTGCATGCCGTTTCCCCTCCCCTTCCTGTTTTCATCCAAAATTATAGCATTTCATGCGGGCGGAAGCAACCGGCAGAAAAAGCCCTTGGTAACCTTCCGAAATATATGCGCCGGAGCGCGCTTCGGCTCTTGACAATCCCTCTGCCCGGCGTGCTATAATGAAAAAATGGATGGGTGTTTTTCGGGCGCGCTGCCGCCCGGAAAATCCGGAAGAAAGGGGTTATCAAAATGTATGCAATCCTATGCAAAATCATCGCTCTATTTATGGCCGCGCTCCAGAGCCTGCTCTGGTTTGCCCCCGGCCTTTTCGGCGGCGACCTGCCGGTCGATACCGCGGCCTATACGCCGCCCGTCTACGGCCAAGTGGGCGATGAGTCCCAGGCGGCGGAGCACGGCGGCTGGTACCTGACCTATGAGGATAATTTTGACGGCGACGCTCTCAACAGCGATCTCTGGGTGACCTCCCCACACGGCCTACGCAACACCGAATACTGGTGCGATAATATGGTGCGGGTGGAAAACGGCAACTGCGTCATCTCCGCCGCATACCTGGACGATAACGACTGCCCGGACGGGAAGTGCCCCGCCTCCGGCGATTTTACCTCCGGCATTGAAACGCGCGGCAAGCAGGAGCAGGTTTTCGGCTACTACGAGGCCCGTGTGAAATTCCCGAAGGCGGAAGGCCTCTGGAGCGCCATGTGGTTTCAGAGCGGCACGATGGGCCGACTTGGCAACGGCGGCAAGGACGGCTCTGAGATAGACGTGTTTGAATCCTCCTTTTATCATAACCCCACACAGATTGGCCACTGTATCCATTGGGATGGCTACAGTGACACCTGGCACCGCGACAGCGGCGCGGTTGTGGACACCGGGGTCGACCTTTACGACGATTACCACGTTTGGGGCCTGCTCTGGACTCCGACGGAGTACACCTTCTTCCTCGACGGAAAGCCGATTGCCTGCACAAACGCGGGCGGCGTCTCCCAGGTTGCGGAATACCTGCGCTTTACGGTGGAAATCCGCCATACGGAATACGGCCCCTACGGGCAGAAGCTCGGCGAGTTTATCAACACCAGGGAAAACCCGGCCGAATTCCAGATCGACTATGTGCGCGCTTATCAAAACACCGATTTCATCGCCAGCCAAAAAACGGCGGAGGATTTCAAACAACCGCTACTCGCAAAGCTGGTGCAGAAATAAAGTGAGATTCCCGGGCGTATTGTTTCACCGGTTATTAGCAGAGAAATTTGCACGGCGGCGTCTGCGGGCAACCGTGCAGATCTCGCAATATATCACATAACGGCGTGCAACATGCTTTCTGGATTGCACACCCAACAGGAGCTGATGAATCTATGGCAGAATTTATCCTTTCCGCCTTTTCCGACGAGGCGGGCATCGATCTGGACGAACAGATCCGCGCATGCCAGGCAAACGGCATCACGCACATGGAGCTCCGCGGCCTGCCCCAGGGCAATGTCTCCTCGCTTACGACAGACGACGCGTGGGTGCTCAAGGCAAAGCTCGATGCCGAGGGCATGCAGGTTTCCGCAATCGGTTCTCCCTATGGCAAAATGAATATCGCGGATGATTTCGAGCCGCATTTTGCAGCCTTCCAGAACACGGTCGAGGTCGCAAAAATCCTCGGCTGCCACCTGATCCGCATGTTCAGCTTTTACTTTGACGAAGGCCAAAGCTATGAGGCTTATCGGGATGAGGTGTTCTCCCGCGTGGGCAGGATGGCGGATTATGCGCTTGCGCACAACGTGCTTTGCTGCCATGAAAACGAAAAGGGCATCTACGGCGATACCGCCGAGCGTTGCCTCGACCTTTACCAACATTTTGAGGGCCGGCTCGCAGGCGTATTCGACCCGGCAAACTTCATCCAATGCGGCGTACATCCACTAGAAGCCTATGAAATGCTTGAGCCCTATATCCTTTATATGCACGTCAAAGACGCCAAAATGGCGGATGGCAGCGTAACCCCGGCAGGCGCAGGAGACGGACAGGTTGGCGAAATCCTGCGCCGTTTTCAAAAGATGGATGGCAAACGTTTTCTCTCCCTGGAACCGCACCTGAAGGTTTTTGCAGGCCTGTCCGCATTGGAAAAGGACGATGAAACAGCGCAAAAGATGGAGCAATATGCCTACCCCACCAACCGCGCGGCGTTCGACGCGGCGGCGCAGGCGATGCACCGGCTGCTCAGCGGACTGAATGCCTGAATGATGAATAAGGAAAGGATGATCCCTATGCAGCAGGTACGCTTTGGCATTGTCGGCGTGGGCAATATGGGCTCCGCCCACCTTTCGCATATTCTCAGCGGCAACGTGCCGGAATTGAAGGTCACCGCCGTGGCGGATATCAATCCCGCTCGCCTGAAAGCCGCAAAAGCGGCGGCCGAGAAGGCCGGGCAGCCGATCGAAGGCTTTCCCACAGCCGCGGCGCTTTTTGAAAGCGGGCTATGCGACGCAGTTATCATCGCCACGCCGCACTACGACCACCCCCCGCTCGTGATCGAGGCGCTCGCGCACAATCTTCACGTCATCACGGAAAAGCCCGCGGGTGTTTACACCAAACAGGTGCGTGAGATGAATGAGGCCGCGGCAAAGAGCGACAAACTCTTCGCCGTGATGTTCAACCAGCGGACAAATCACATTTACCGCAAAATGAAGGAGCTTGTTTCAAGCGGCCGTTATGGAGAAATTCGCCGCACCAACTGGATCATCACCGATTGGTTCCGCTGCCAATCCTATTATAACTCCGGCGGCTGGCGCGCCACTTGGGCCGGCGAAGGCGGCGGCGTGCTTTTAAACCAGTGCCCGCATAACCTTGACCTGTGGCAGTGGATTTGCGGCATGCCCGCCAAGGTGCGAGCCTTCTGCAAGGAGGGGCACTTCCATGAGATTGAGGTGGAGGACGACGTGACCGCCTATGTGGAGTATCCAAACGGTGCGACCGGCGTTTTCATCTCCACCACCGGCGAATTCCCCGGCACGAACCGGTTTGAGATTGTGCTCGACCGGGCGACGATCCTCTGTGAAAACGGCAAGCTCTCTGTTTTTGAGCTGGAGGATTCCCAGCAGCATTTTATCGACACCTGCCCAGAGGGCTTCGGCCGGATGGATGGAGGCTTTATCGATATTGAAACAGATGGTGAAAATCCGCAGCACGATGGCGTGCTGCGTGCCTTCGCGGCGGCTATCCTGCGCGGCGAGCCGCTCATTGCGCGCGGCGAGGAGGGAATCAACGGCCTGACGCTCTCCAATGCGATGTTCCTCTCCTCTTGGCTAAATGAAACGGTTACGCTCCCGCTGGACGAAGAGCTGTTCTATGCGGAGCTGAAAAAGCGGATTGATTCTTCTAAAGCCAAAAAAGAGAGTCAGGATACCGTTGTATTCAATGTAGAGGGGACGTTCGGTTCCTAAAATCCTTGCATGGAAAGGATGGTTGTCGTTTATGCTACGAACTGCTATCATCGGCTGCGGCGGGATTGCGCAGGTGCACGCCCTGGCGCTCAGTGAGCGCTCGGACGCCCATCTGGTTGCCGCTGCGGACTGCCGATTGAAACGGGCGGAGGATTTCTGCGCCCGCTTTGGAGGCGCCCCTTACCAAAGCTTTCACGAGCTGCTCCAGCGGGAACGGCCGGACGTCATCCATCTCTGCACGCCGCATTCCCTACACGTGCCCATGGCAGAAGAAGCGCTGGGCTGGGGCGTCCATGTCCTCTCGGAAAAACCGGCCGCGATCTCTCCCAATCAGCTCAAAAAGCTGCGCGAGGCGGAGAAACGCTCTGTCGCGCAATACGGCGTGTGCTTTCAAAACCGATATAACCCCTGTGTACAAGCGGCAAAGGAGCGCATGGAATCCGGCACGACCGGCAAACTTCTGGCGGCGCGCGCCTTTGTCACCTGGAACCGGCAGCCGCCCTATTATACGGAGAGCGGATGGCGGGGCACGCTCCGGCAGGAAGGCGGCGGCGTGCTGACCAACCAGGCGATTCACACGCTTGACCTGATGCGTTATTTCGGCGGCGAAATCGCCGCTATCAGCGGCCAGATTACCAATCAACATCTGCGGGGCGTGATCGAAGTAGAGGATACCGCCTGCGTCCTGCTGCAATATGCAAGTGGAGCTGCCGGCATATTTTACGCAACGACCGCCTACCGCCAAAATGCGCCCGTGCTGTTGGAGCTTGTCTGTGAGCAGGAAACGCTCCGCCTCGAAGGGTCGAATCTTTATCGGCTTGAGGGGAATCGCCTTACGCTGCTGTGCGGCGAAGAGGAGCGTATGCCCGGCAAACCCTACTGGGGCTCCGGCCACGCGCGGCTGATTGACGCGTTTTATCGCTCCCTCCTGCCGGGCGGCGAAGCCTTTCCCATCGGCGCACAGGAGGGCGGCCGGGCAAGCGAACTGCTTTTCTCCCTATATATGCAGAATGGGATCGATTACGAAGCCATCCAACTGAATGAAACCATTGATATCCAAGCAAACTAAAACAGATGAATTTTGCATACCCACTCTTGTACAGAAAGGAATGACGATTCTGATGCAAATGACTATGCGCTGGTTCGGCGCTGAAAAAGATACCGTCACCCTAGAGCAGATTCGTCAGGTGCCGGGCGTGACGGGCGTAGTGCCCGCCCTGCATGATCTGCCCGCAGGCGAGGCGTGGCCGCTCGACCGCATTCTGAAAATGAAGGCGGAAATTGAGGCCGCAGGGCTCACGATGGAATGCATTGAGAGCGTAAACGTCCATGAGGATATCAAATTGGGCGCGCCCTCCGCTGAGCGATATATTGAGAATTATAAAACCTCTATCCGCAACCTTGCAAAGGCCGGGGTGAAGGTGATCTGCTATAACTTCATGCCCATCTTTGATTGGACGCGCACTGATCTCGCTATGCGGATGGGGGATGGCGCCACCTGCCTCTCCTACGATGGGGCGCAGATTGAAGGAAAAAGCCCGGAGGATATGTTCCGCGAGATCGATGAAAACTCCAACGGTTACGCCATGCCCGGCTGGGAAACGGAGCGTATGGGCGAGATCAAGGACCTATTCCAAAAATACAAGGGCGTGACGGATGAGGACCTGTGGCGCAATCTCCAGCACTTTTTGGAGGAAATTATTCCTGTCTGCGAGGCATGCGACGTAAAAATGGCCATCCACCCGGACGATCCGCCGTGGGGCATTTTCGGCCTGCCGCGTATCATCACGGACCTCAATGCGCTGCGCCGCTTTTTAAAGCTCGTCGACAGCCCGTATAACGGCCTAACCTTCTGCACCGGCTCGCTCGGCGCGAGTAAGAATAACGATCTGCCCGCCATGATCCGCGCAGTGGGCGACCGCATCTATTTTGCGCACCTTCGCAATGTGAAGGTGGAAGGCAACCGCTTTCATGAAACCTCCCACCTCTCCGCGGATGGATCGCTCGATCTGTACGAGATTGTCAAGGCGCTTCAGGATGTAGGCTTTGACGGTTATATCCGCCCTGATCACGGGCGCATGCTCTGGGGCGAAGTAGCACGGCCTGGTTACGGGCTCTATGACCGCGCGCTGGGCGCGGCGTATCTGAACGGCCTTTGGGAGGCCGTAGCCAAAAGCAGATAATCAATCAGCAGTAAAGGTATCTTCGTGTCAAATTTTCGCACTTCTCTCAAACGGCTATCAGAAAGGAATGATGATTATGCTACAGCATGAAAATTTGAAGGGCCGCGTGGCCGTCGTCACCGGTGGCGGCGGGGTGCTGTGCAGCTCCTTTGCGAAGGATCTCGCGGCCTCCGGCGTGAAGGTAGCGGTGCTCGATATCCGCAAGGAGGCGGCGCAGGCCGTTGCAGATGAAATCAATGCATCCGGTGGCGCGGCCATCGGCATCGCGTGCGACGTGCTCAGCGCGGAGAGCCTGGAGGCGGCCCGCCAAACGGTGCATGCGGCATTCGGCCCCTGCGACATCCTTTTAAACGGTGCGGGCGGCAACTCCCCGCTCGGCACAACAACGAAGGAGACGCTCGAGCCGGAGGATTTGCGGCAAAAGGCGGAGGGCGTGAAAACCTTTTTCGATCTGGACCCCAAGGGCATTGAATTCGTTTTCAACCTTAACTTCCTCGGCACGCTGCTCACCACGCAGGCCTTTGCAAAAGATATGATCGGCAGGGAAAACGCGTGCATCCTAAACGTTTCCTCCATGAACGCTTACCGGCCCCTGACCAAAATCCCGGCCTATTCCGCGGCAAAGGCGGCGGTATCGAACTTTACGCAGTTCATGGCCGTGCATTTTGCGGATGTGGGCATCCGCGTCAACGCGATCGCGCCCGGCTTTTTCTCCACCAACCAAAATAAAACTCTGCTTTACAATGAGGATGGCTCTCTCACCCCGCGCAGCGAGAAAATCCTCTCCCACACGCCGCTCAGGCGCTTCGGCGTGCCGCAGGATCTGACAGGCACGCTTTTATACCTCTGCGACGAGGCATACGCGGGCTTTGTTACCGGCATCATTGTGCCGGTGGACGGCGGTTTTTCAGCCTATTCCGGCGTGTAAAAATTGATTGCAGCGGAATACGTCGGCCGTCTGTATTTAGGATAGCTCTTGTTTGATCAATCATGGGCAAACTTGCTCTTTTTTGCAGCATCCATCAAATATCTTATCTGCAAAGGAAGAATGACAATGGATTTGAACCTTCGCGCCAAGCAGGACTGCCTGTTTGACGAAATTTCGCTCGGCGAGGTGATGCTCCGTCTCGACCCTGGCGACGGGCGCATCAAAACCGCGCGCACCTTCCGCGCTTGGGAGGGCGGCGGAGAATACAACGTCGCGCGCGGCCTGCGGCGCTGCTTCGGCCTGCACACGGCGGTGGTCACGGCGCTGGCCGATAACGAGGTCGGCCGCCTGATCGAAGATTTTATTTTACAGGGCGGCGTGGATACATCCCTTATTGAATGGAAGCCCTACGACGGCATCGGCCGCAGCGTGCGAAACGGCCTGAATTTCACGGAGCGCGGCTTTGGCCTGCGCGGCGCGGTGGGCGTGTCGGACCGTGGGCATACCGCTGCCTCGCAGTTAAAACCCGGCGATATCGACTGGGATTTCATCTTCGGCCGCCTCGGCGCGCGCTGGCTGCACACGGGCGGCATTTTCGCCGCGCTCTCTGAAACAACGGCGCAGGCGGTGCTGGAGGCCGTGAAGGCCGCGAAAAAATGGGGCACGGTCGTCTCCTATGATCTCAACTACCGTCCCTCCCTCTGGAAGGAGATCGGCGGGCAGGCAAAGGCGCAGGAGGTCAACCGGGAGCTTGCAAAATATGTCGACGTGATGATCGGCAACGAGGAGGATTTTACCGCCTGCCTCGGCTTTGAGGTGCCCGGCAATGATGCAACTCTCAAAACCCTCAGCATCAAAGGCTACGGCAGGATGATCGAAGAGGCTGTGAAAGTCTACCCTAACTTCCAGGTGGTCGCCACGACCCTGCGCGCGGTGAAAACCGCCACGGTCAATGATTGGAGCGCGATTTGCTGGGCGAACGGCCAGCTTTACCATGGTCTCAGCCTGCCCGCGCTCGAAATTTATGACCGCGTCGGCGGCGGCGACAGCTTCGCTTCCGGCCTCATCTACGGCCTAATGACCACGGGCGACGCGCAGCAAGCGGTCAATTTCGGCGTTGCGCACGGCGCGCTCGCCATGACCACACCGGGCGACACCTCCATGGCGAGCCTGAAAGAAGTGGAAAACGTGATGAAGGGCGCGGGCGCGCGTGTGCAGAGATAATCCCCTGCACCCATCTCAAATTGAATCAAAGGACTGATTGATATGGATAAAGAAACCGTTTTAACCCGCATCCAGGAGGCGGGCATTGTCGCCGTCGTCCGAGCGGAGACGAGCGAACAGGCTGTCCGCATTGCGGACGCATGCATGGAGGGCGGCGTGGCGGCAATCGAGCTTACCTTCACCGTCCCGCAGGCCGACAAAGTGATTGCCGACCTTGCCAAACGCTATGCGGACGGCGGCATCATCCTGGGCGCGGGCACTGTGATGGACGCTGCTACAGCGCGCATCGCCATTTTAAACGGCGCGCAATACGTCGTCTCCCCTTATTTTGATCCGGAAACGGTAAAGCTCTGCAACCATTACCGCGTGCCCATCATGCCCGGCGTGATGACGGTGCGCGAAGCGGTCATGGCGATGGAGGCAGGGGCGGATATCCTCAAGGTGTTCCCCGGCGACGTGTTCGGCCCGAAGATCATTAAGGCAATCCGCGGCCCGATTCCCTATGCGAAGATGATGCCCACCGGCGGCGTGGATGTGGATAATGTGGCCGACTGGATCAAGGCGGGGGCGGTCGCCGTCGGCGCGGGCAGTTCCCTGACCGCCGGTGCAAAAACGGGCGATTACCAAAGAATTACAGAAACCGGCCGCCGGTTTGTCGAAAACATCCGCCAAGCCCGTGCTCAACTGCGGTAAACCGGCTGATCCGCCGCCTGCCTTCATTCCAAGGTAGGAACCTCTCTGCTGAAATACACGGGTTTGGCCCCACTAGCCGCTTTTGCCACGGCGGGGTCTATTCCGATTCTGATGCTGAGAGCGCCTTCCACCCCCCTTCATCCGTCCCTTCCCATAAAAATTCATTCTATATTTTTTAAGCTAATTTTTATTGGGCTTTCAAAGATTATCTTCCCTATATATACTATATAAAGGGAGGTATGGGAATGGCGATTGTATACACAAAGCTTTTCTGTCTTTTAGAGGAACGAGGGATCAGCCTCTATCGTCTGAAAAAGATGACTGGACTGGCTGATGGAACGATCACAAGCATGCGAAATAATACCTCCGTTACAACAGATACGCTCAGTAAAATTTGTCGGGCGCTTTGCTGCCAGCCGGGAGATATCACAGAATATATAGAGGATTCCGACGATCTGCATGAGATATGAAAGCGCTTTTATCATTTCAACCGGTGTGGAATAGGCAAAGGGGCCTGTTGCAAAATTTTGTATTTTGCAACAGGCCCCGGAAAAACCACTTGAGGGCCGTACAATATGGCCCTCATTTTGCGTTTTAAGATGCAAAACCGTGCTTTTTCTCAGCTTAGTGAGGCATTTATTTTATTCAATATGCAACGCGCTCCTTTTTGAATCGGCGGACAGGCGGCGGAGCACAAATCAAGGCCGCCTGCCCTCTAGCGTTTGCCGTACAATACTCTCCATAATATCAGCTGTCAGCATCCCTGTCACATACCCGAACACATTCCCCTCCTGATCGATCATAAAAGTCGTGGGGAAAGACGTAATTCCATAGGCGGAAAACAACGCTCCCGTACGGTCCATCAAAACAGGATAACTGTAGCCGTTGTCGGAAAGGTATTGGACAATGCCGGGCTCCGCCTGATCCTGATTATTGGGCGCATCCTTTGTTTTTGGATTGGCCACGCCCAAAACAATAACGTCGCCTGTATTCTTCCCGTATTTTTCATATAGCTTCTGGATATCCGGCATCTCCCGCTGGCATGGCCCGCACCAGGTCGCCCAGAAATTTAAAAAGATAACCTTGCCGCGGTAATCGGCCAGCTTGTGCTCCGCCCCATTCTGATCGGTCAGGGCAAACGAGGGGGCGGGCATAGTTTCCCGATCATTCTGCGGCTCTGTTTCTCCCCGCGTGGCAGAGGACCACTGCGAATCAGCCTGCGTAGGACCCGGTTCCGCCGGGCTGGACACCGATTCCTGCTGTGCTCCTGTGCCTAGGCTGGAAAGGTAACCAGTAATCCCATTCATCCATCCGGTCAGCATCATCACGCCCATCAGAATTAGAAGCACACCACCCGCCTTAACCGTATAGCGAACCGCCTTCTGATGCTTTTTCAAAAAATCAAGCAAACTCCCGGTGAAAAGGCCCAGGGCAAGAAACGGCAGCACAAACCCAGCGGTATACACGCCGATCAACACAAAGCCCTTTATAGCCGAATCCGCTGAGGAGGCCATCAGCAGCACACCTGCAAGCGCCGGGCCGACGCAGGGCGTCCATGCAAAGCTAAAAGTAAACCCCAGCAGCAACGCGACAAGTGGATTCATCGCAAAACGGTCCAGGCGAAAGGGCAGCCTGTGCTCACGCCCCAGCACACTGGAGCCGAAAACACCCAGTTGATACAAGCCGAACAGGATCACTAGGATACCGCCGATGCGGGAAAACCACACGCGGTATTCACTTAGGAACCTCCCGGCGGCGGTAAAGCCAAAACCCAGCAGGAAAAACGCAAAGCTCACGCCCAACACAAAAAGACGGTATTCAAAAACACTTTTTTCCGTGGATAGCGGAGTACGCCATCCGCTCCTATTATTTTGGTTCCTCCGGAGAGATAGCCCATATAAAGGGGCATGAGCGGCAGCACACAGGGGGAGAAGAAGCTGAAAATCCCCTGTAAAAAAAGCGGTAAGCGCAGGAATACTCGTTTCAAGGGTAAAGCCCATAGATACCTCCTCTGGAAAATTTCATCAAACGGTTGATTATGCAAAATCCCCAAACAGATCTTGAGCGCTTCAATTGTATTATCCTGTTTCAGAACCAAAAAGCTTTTTTGATTTGGCTCAATCTAGCTCATTGAAAAAATTGCTCGTAGTCAAAGTTTTCCGCCAGATCCTTCATCCGCTGAAACTCCGCACGGTAGTTTTCTTTTGTCATCTGGTGCGTGCCCTCCCTCATGCTGCGGACGATATATCGGTTTACATCGGAGGAATAATGCGAATAGTCCTTATAATTGTTTAAATCGGTTACGATCTCTTCTATATTCTGATAGTAAAACAGCTTTACATTGGGGTAGTCCAAAAGCTGCTCCGCCGTATCCTCCAGCATGTAAAGCAGCGCGTCTGTTTCCCCCTTGCGGTGCTCCATATCCCAAAACAGGATGCTGTAGGGCGGCACAAACAGATAAAAGGTGGTATCCGGATTTTGCTGAATAAAGGGTAGGATATTTTGCTCCAGATTTGCACGGCTCGTTTGTAAAAGCGCGGTCTTTTCCATCGGCTCTTTTACCGTTTTTAACCTCGATTTTACATAGGCCTGCTTTCCATACAGCACCTCTTTTTCGGAAAACGTGTAGTTTTTCTCCCATACATACATATCATCAAAGCTAAAATTCTCCTGCCGCTGGAGCGTCTTGACCGTATCGCCAAACAGGATGTTTTTATTCAACAGGTAATTGACATCATTCCCCCCAATACCGTCATACAAATACTCCGGAATATCAAATTGGGTAAAATCCGGCGCGCTCGTCAGCATTGCGGTATCCAGCCCAAAAAAGACATTGCGAACCCCGCCGTGCTCAAAAACCTTCTCCATGATCGTTTTGGTATTGATGGAACGCGCGCCGGAGTAGGAAAGCTTTATCGTTTTGCAGCTAAAAGCCTCGTCAAACCAGGAGGCACGGAAGTTTTCCGTCATGGAAGAACCGATAATTACGCTATCATAATCAAAATGCTCCGCAAGCCCCGCATTGCAATACCGCTCCTGAAAAGGCGTTGCCTGCAAGCCAAACCAGGGCGTATGGTAATGGTAATAGGGGTCGATTGCAAAGATAGCCGATCCGCATACGATCAGCAGCGCGACTGTCATCATCAGCGTATTGCGTACAAATTTTTTATACATTGCGCGTTCTCCTAAAAATTAATATAAAGGAAGGTGCTGATGCCACCAAAGGACAGGATTGACCACACCAGAAGCACGGCGGTCACCAGCGACAGCGGCGCGCTCGGCTTGAACCGGTTCATGCGCTCATTCGTGTTTTTCATGCCAAGAATCGCAAATAGCGCAAAGGCAAAGAATGCCGCCATCAGCAGCAGCGGGCGGGATGTGTGGAACAATTGAAATATGAAATCAAATTCCGGCAGCACAAATACATCCATTGCAGCCTTCTGGATCGGCGCCAGATTCAGGTGAAGAATCTGGCGCAGGAATAGGTTTGCCTCTGAAACGGACGCCGCGCGAAAATAAACCCACGTTACATTGATAAAAGCGAATGTTGCCAGCCAACTCAGGGCCGGATGCATCTGGTCAATCTGCTTTTTGAAAATCCGGTTGAGCACCATCGCAACACCGTGCAGCGCGCCCCATAATATAAACGTCCAGTTTGCACCGTGCCAGATGCCGCTAACGAAAAAGATCAGGAAAATATTGAAATAGGTGCGCAACGTCCCCTTCCGGCTGCCGCCCAGCGGGAAATAGATATAGGTGCGGAAGAACCGGGTCAGCGTGATGTGCCAGCGCTTCCAAAAATCATAAACCGTGAGCGCCTTGTAGGGTGAATTGAAGTTCATCGGCAATTCGATATTCAGCATGCTGCAAATACCGCTTGCCACATCGCAATAACCGCTGAAATCAAAATAAATCTGGAGCGTATAGGCAAGCATCACCAAAAGGGCGCTCACTGTGTCAAGCGCACCCACATCCGCATAGCCCCAATCCACCAGCTTGCCGAAGGTATCCGCCAGCAATACCTTTTTGGCCAGGCCAAAGGCGACTGCCATCAGACCCTTGGAGAAGTTTTCATAACAAAAGGATTTCCTAGCCGCCTCCTGAAACTGGGGGATCATCTCGCTGTGGAGCGCAATCGGCCCCTGTAAAATTTTAGGAAAAAAAGCAACAAACAGCGCATAATCCAAAAGAGGATATTTCGGCACATCCCTGCGATAGCTGTCAATGAGAAACGCAAGCTGCTGGAAGGTGAAAAAACTGATCCCCAGCGGCAGCGCCAGATGCAGCAGGTTGAAATCTGTTTTCAAGGCAGTATTCAATTCTCCAGGAAAAATCAAATACTTGAAGTAAAACAGCGCGCCAATATTGACCAGTAGGGCCGATAGAAAAACCAGCCTGCGCACCGCCTTCCCCGGCCCCTCTCGGAGCAGGAAGATCCCGGCTAGGTAATTCAGGCCGATGCTCAAAAGAATCACCGGCAAATATTTCACATTAAAGTAGCTGTAGAACCACAGCGACATCCCAAGCAAAAATACCTTTGCCAACTGATACTTGTGAAAATGATTGAGCAAAAAATAGCCCATAATGGC
>ENA-OQDT01000178-OQDT01000178.1-human-gut-metagenome-genome-assembly--contig:-NODE-178-length-40986-cov-4.203431_pt1 | contig 40986 bp, 41 predicted proteins | sample MGYA00242786_ERZ504617 | MGnify/ENA primary metagenome ERZ504617 (study PRJEB26092, sample SAMD00036337) | human gut metagenome | host: Homo sapiens | study: EMG produced TPA metagenomics assembly of...
AACTTGATTCCTCAAAGCAAAAGGCAGGATACCACCGTCATAGTGATACCCTGCCTTTGCTCGTTTAACGCTCTGTGTAGTCCTTCCGCAGAACTTCCGATAAACAAAAAACGTACCCGAACCCTTTCTCGTAAAGAATCGGGTTCGAGTACGAACTGTATGGTGGGCCATCCAGGACTTGAACCCAGGACCAAGCGGTTATGAGAACGTCGCTAATTTTGAAATTTCATTTTTCTTGTGGAATCTTGTGACTATCTCATAATTCCGAAAAAACATCTTTGTGTACTTTGACGTAACTTTTGGTGTCTTTTCGTGTCTAAAATGGCTCTTTGTACCCAGAACCGTACCCAAGAATTTTTGGGTACGAAACTCGACACTTACTGTTACTATTTTGCTTTTACATGGCTCACTTTCAAAAAAGGAAGTGAGCTTTTTCTTTTGTAAAAATCGGAAGGGAGGTTTTCCACATGAACAAGCACTCACAGTTGAAAATCCGAGGTCACACCAAATGACGATGGACTACTTCTACGGGCAGTCGGGCGAGCTGTTCTCCTATCATGGAACAGATGAAAGCTACCGAGGGCGCGACAGCGGAATTAAAGTGTACCTGTCAAATGGAATGGGTACAACGATATAATAACATCCATAACCGGGCAGAAGAAATTGATTTGCATGTGATGGTTTATTCATAACAGTATCGCAGAATGAGTATGACAAGCATAATTGGGGGAGCGATAAAACTTGCTGTTGATATGTAAATTTAGAGGTTGTTTTTTCTGTATTCAATAGGAGAAATCCCGTAAACCTCTTTAAATTTACGGCAAAAATAAGGCGCATCGTGAAAGCCGCATTGTTCTGATATGGTTATAACCTTCATTTCCGTAGCTGCCAGTAGTTTTGCGGCTTTTTTCAGCCTGTATTGTATCAAATAAGAAATAGGAGATTGACGGATACCATTCTTGAATATTTGCATACAAGTGTTCTTACTTACATGGGCAAAATCTGCGATGTCATCAAGTTGGATCTGGTCGGCATAATGACTATGAATAAAACTCATCATCATTTGAAGGCGAGACGTATCGCTGTTTCTTTTAACGGTTTGTCTTTGTAGAAACATGGATTCCATATTTCCGTACAGCAACTCCCAAATGGTTGCCAACAATCGCATGGTTGTCAGTTCCCTAAAATTTGCTTGTTTCTGCGTCTCAAATATCTGATTTAGTAAAGAAAGTATCTCTTTATGCCACAGGGTATACGGCTCAAAAACCAAAAAGTCAATATCTGAAGTAAGCACTGGCTTAATATATTGCTGGTATATCAAACTCTCCTCTGAAGCCAACAGCAAAGGGGAAAAAACAATATTTGGAATCAATGTGGTTTGTTTTGCTGTTAATTGATGAATGATTTTCGTGTTGATAAATAAACCACTGCCTGCTGGTAACGAGAAATTATCTTTTCCGATATAACATTGCACTTCACCGCTTTGCACATATATAAATTCAATTTCCTGATGCCAATGCCAACCGATTGTATGGAAGTCGAAGTCCCAGATATCTTCTAGATAGTATTGAAACGGAAATACCGATTGTCCGTGGGTTCTTTTTTCCATGAGAGTTTCATCTGTAATGATTTTTAATTCGCTGGTGTCTGCCAATGATGCCACCTCCTTTGTATTGTGATATTATACATAAAACGTGGTAAAGTCCATTGCTGTCCAAACAAAGCATGATATCATTCGATGTAGTTTGAAAGGAGGGCTTTGTGCTATGAAGAACTATAAAAAACATTAAGAGCCTGTTATCTCGGACTTATCACACAGGCAATCTGCAGCTAATTTTGCACCATTGCTTTTTTTGACGTTTCATTCAGATTTCAACATCTCACTGGGACAGATTGCCTTAATTCCCGCAGTATTCTATGTAACACAATTAAGCGTAGATTTAATTTGTGCAAAATATGTGGATTCTATTGGATACCGAAAATCCATCGTGGCTTCTCAGCTGTTTGCAGGTCTGGGGTTGATCGGACTTGCGGTTTTGCCCAATATAATATCTCCATATGTCGGAATACTGATCGGAGTGTTTTTTTATGCACTCGGAAGTGGTCTTGTTGAGGTGTTGTGCAGCCCTATTGTGGAAGCCTGTCCCTTTGACCATAAGGAAAAAGTGATGAGCCTACTTCATTCCTTTTACTGCTGGGGCAGTGTGGGCGTGATTTTACTTTCTACAATTTTCTTTTCCGTTTTTGGTATTGACAAATGGAGGATTTTAGCCTATTTGTGGGCAATGATTCCTTTGTACAATATTTACAATTTTGCCACCTGCCCTATTGAGCATTTGGTAGAGGACGGTCAGAGAATGTCGTTGCGTCAATTGCTGAAGATGCCTATTTTGGGAGTTGCAATTATCCTAATGATTTGCGCTGGAGCTTCTGAAATGGCAATGGCGCAGTGGGCATCAGCTTTTGCAGAATCCGCATTAGGATTAACCAAATCCGTTGGCGATTTGGCGGGTCCGTGCTTGTTTGCAATCACAATGGGCATTGCCCGTGTGCTGTACGGCAAATTTGGTGAAAAGATAGATTTGACAAAGTTTATGCTGGTATCGGGAGTTCTTTGTGTATTGAGCTATCTTTTGGCTGGTCTATCTGCAATGCCGATTTTGGGGTTGATTGGATGTATCCTATGTGGCTTCTCAGTTGGTATTATGTGGCCCGGAAGTATCAGCATTACTGTTCCGAGGATTCCAAAAGGAGGTACAGCCTTGTTTGCACTGTTGGCTGTAGCTGGAGATATGGGTGGTGCTTTTGGTCCGAGCATGGTAGGATATTTTTCACAGCAGGCAGGAGATAATCTTCAGGTAGGTTTGTTGACGGGATGCACATTTCCTTTAATTATGTTGGCAGCTTTGATTGCAATGCGAAAAATGGCAAAAAATGATTGATACTGCGGTTACGCTAAGGCAATATCATCACAGTCGCAAGCATCATATCACGGACAGTGGAAATCCAGAAAAAAGCTGATAGATGCAAGCTGGCAGAAGCCGGACACGCGCAGCCCAGCACGACCCTTGCGATCTACACGCAGGTCTACGATAGGCGGCGTGATGAGATTCGCAACCAGATGAGCAAGGAACTGTACGAATGAGCAAAAAAAGGAAGCACGAAGGCCGAAACCTTCGTGCTTTGTGGTGGGCCATCCAGGACTTGAACCCGGGACCAAGCGGTTATGAGAATCACGAAAATCTTAAAATCCCGTTTTTCTTGTGCAACAGTGACAAATAGCATCGGCGTACGAGCAAGAGGCATTAGTTATTATGACGGAGTTTTTAGTCCGATTTCGTAGTGAAAATCAGACTAAATCGCCAGGTTCGTCGCCAGAAAAAAAGCTGGCGACAAAAATCGCCAAAAAAGACTCATTTGGTGCGATTTTGGCGATGAAAAAAGCTACTGTGGATTCGAGGCTTTTATGCCCCACCGTTTTTCTCATTATAAATCGTTCATTTTAGAATGTCAATATCGCCAACAAGGGGGAAGTGTACCATTTTAGTAGAATACCGACCCAGTGTTCCTCTCCCCCACACCCCCTCTCCAGCTGGCTGAAGAGACAGCCAACTGAAAAAGAGAATATCGGTTCTTATAAGCATCTTACCTGTCCACAGGCAAGGTGCATTTTTTTAATTTCAAAAATCGGAGGTCATCATGGGCAAATATCAAAAAAATATTGAGGCTGCACGGCGCATCAGCGTCATGCAGTACCTTGAAACCTACCATCCCGGCGAGCTTGTCCGCAAAACAGACAAGGAGTATTGCACCAAGACGCACAGCAGCCTTGTTATCACGCCCGCAAATGGGCTGTTTCACTGGTTTTCGCAGAGCAAGGGTGGCAACAATGCACTCGACTATCTGGTAAAGGTTGAGGGCATGGACTTTGTCTCGGCGGTACGGTTGTTGAGTGCAATGGCTCCCGCGCCTGTTTCTATTCAGACGGCTAAGGCTTCTTCTCCCCAGCAGCACACGACCCGCCCGTTTGAGTTACCCACCGCAGATCGAAACACCGAAGCTGCAACGGCCTATCTGATGCACCGTGGCATCAGCCCGAAAGTACTGCGCTACTGTGTGGGTAGTGGAATCCTATACCAAACTACGCGCGGCAACTACCGCAACTGCGTTTTTGTGGGCAAAGATGAAAACGGCGTACCGCGCTCTGCTTTTCAGCGCGGCTGTCAAGGCAGCTTTCGCGGAGATGTCGCGGGCAGCCAAAAACAGTATGGCTTTCTGATTCCCGCCGAATCAGAAAACTGCGATACCGTGGAAATCTACGAAGCCCCCATTGATGCCATGTCCGGCGCAACGCTGCGGCAGTACAAACACGATTCCCCGTGGCGCAGCGTCCACTACTTGGCGCTGGGCGGGTTGAACCATCAGCCGATTGACTACTTTTTGCAGCAGCATCCCGAAGTAAAGCGCGTGTCGCTTTGCTTTGACCGTGACGACCCCGGACGGAACTTCACAAAAATTGTTGCGAAACGGCTTGCAGAACGCGGATATGTCGTACAGGACACGCCCCCCGCCATAGGCAAGGATTATAACGACTATCTGCTGGCGGCTCGTAGACTTATCAGCATGGAACGGTAAAGGAGCGGAACATGAAAACTATTGCAGTTGCAAACCAAAAAGGCGGTGTGGGCAAAACGACCACCACAGTAAACCTCGGCACAGCACTTGCGGCTATGGGCTACAAGGTGCTGTTGGTGGACGCCGACCCGCAGGGCGATTTGAGCAGCTATCTCGGCTATGAGGGCACCGAAAACGGCGCAACAATCAGCGACCTGATGGAATCTGTTATCAAGGACGAAAAGTCGCCAGAAGTGGTAATTCACCATGAAGAAAAGGTAGATTTCATTCCCTCCGACATTGGTCTGTCTGATATGGAAGTGAGCCTTGTAAATGTTATGGCGCACGAAAAAATTCATGGAACAGGCATTGGAGCCGTTTAAGGATAAATATGACTACTGCTTGATCGACTGTATGCCCTCGCTGGGCATCATCACCGTGGCATCGCTTGTTGCGGCGGATCGAGTGCTGATTCCTGTGCAGGCACAGCATTTCGCCCTCAAAGGTCTGGTATCCCTGTTCAAATCCGTCAACCAAGTAAAGCGCCGTATCAATCCCCGGCTGGATATTGACGGCATTGTGCTGACGATGGTGGACAAGCGCACCAACCTATCCAAAGATGTATGTGCTGCCTTGCGCAGCGCCTACGGTCACGCGCTGAAAATTTACCGTGCAGAAATCCCGGTCAGTACGCGCACGGCAGAAAGCGCTGCCAGTACACATAGCGTGCTGACCTACGATGCCAACGGCCCGGCCAGTTTGGCATACAAAGCGCTTGCCAAGGAGGTGACGGAGAATGAGAGAGTACGGCAGCAACATCAATCTGCCCTCACTCGATAATCTCTTTTCGAGTGAGCAGGATCGGCAGGACGCAAATTAGAGAAAATCCAAATTTTGCCGCTGACGGAACTGCATCCCTTTCGGAATCACCCTTTTCAAGTCCGTGACGATGACGAAATGGACAAAATGGTGGACAGTGTCAAGGCATACGGTGTCATGACCCCTGCCATTGTCCGACCCCGGCAAGATGGTGGGTATGAAATTGTAGCGGGCCACCGTCGCTGCCATGCCAGTCAGCGGGCTGGCGTGGAGACTATGCCCTGCATCGTGCGGGATATGGACGATGATACTGCTATTATTCTGATGGTGGATAGCAACTGCCAGCGAGAGCATATTCTACCGAGTGAAAAGGCGAAAGCCTATGAAATGAAGTTGGAAGCTATTCGTAGAAAAGCTGGTAGACCGTCAAAAGAAAATTCCCGACAAGTTGTCGGGGATTTTGAAAGCGCCGATTTAGTCGGTCAAGCAAGCGGCGAAAGCGGGCGGCAAGTCCAGCGCTTCATCCGTCTGAACAAACTCACCCCCGAACTTATGAAAATGGTGGATGATGGCAAGCTAAAAACCACTCCCGCCGTAGAACTTAGCTACCTTACCCCAGAAGAACAAGAGGACTTCCTGTCCTATATGGAATCCGAGGGCTGTACCCCGTCACTGTCTCAAGCACAAAAACTCAAGGAGGCCAGCAAGGAAAGCGTACTGACACTAGAAAAAAATCCAGCACATTATGGCCGCCAAGCCGCCAAGTGTAAAGCCGCGTGACCCGCAGCTTATGATTCCTGTTGCAAAAGTTGAACGATACTTTCCGAAAGGCTTTACAAGCGACCAGATGCAGCAGGTTATCGTAAAACTGCTGGAAAACTATGCTCGTGCCCACCAGCACGGCAGCAGATGAGGGGGGGACACCGATGACAAGATTATTAGTTGTTGAACCCAGCTACTGCCCTTATCAAGCGGGTTTTTCCAGTGCGGCGACTGCGGTTTCCGAGGTAATCGAGGGTGAAAGCCAAATTCTAAAACCGTTTGGCACACCTCGCATCGGGCTGATATGCAGCAAAGCCCAAAGCCGGCTGAAATATAACAGGCAGGTCAATGACGAGGGAATTACCGTGCGCGGGCGATTTCTCATCTGCGGGCTAAATGGTGATAAAGTCGTGGGCTTATCCAAAGACCAAGCAGACCGATACAGCCGTCTACTTTTTCTACCGCAAGTCGAAGATATGGCAAGCGGTGAACTGCCCGCCGCAAAGGTACGCCCGCAGGATGAACGCTATGGGAACAAACTATCTTTTTGGGAAAGGTTGGAAAGATAATGGAAGAAAAGACAGATAAAGTAGTCGGCTACATCGAATATCTCGGTGCAGGCGGGATGATCGGTGAAATCGTTCCTTACACAAGCGTGGAAAAATTCAAGGATGAAATTCTGGATTCCTTGGATTGTGGGCGGCCAGTGACACCGGTTGTATTCTCAGATGAACTGGATGAGCCACTCCAATTTGATTCAGGCACCTATTTTCCGTGGGGATTTCGCAGCGAAAAGCGAGTGCAAATCCCTTATGAAATCTATCAAACTAACAGGCGAGACCTTGTTTTTATGGAGTATTCTCCTGCGAGGCTCGCTGCCGGAGCAAAGGACTACGAACTCGTGTACAAGGGGCAGATGGAGCGTTGGGAAACGCTGGACAGCATTTATTCACGGCATAATCGGGATGACCGTCCAAACGCCAAAACTATGCGTTCCGTCTCTGTCAGCGATATTATTGTGACACACAAAGATAACGAGACACACGCTTTTTATGTTCAGCCGATTGGGTATAAGCAGGTAGATAACTTGTTGCCGGAACTTGAAAATGCCACACCGTCAAAAGCAGAACAGCACGAGCGATAAGGAGCAGCCTATGGCTAAATACGAAAATATCCGTGCGCTTGCCAAAAAGCAACTGCAAGCCGTCACGGAGAGCAGTGACCGATGGAAAGCATTTTTGCGGACAGCGGCCATTGCTTATAATTATAGTTTCCCAAACCAGCTTTTGATTCACGAGCAAAGCCCCACCGCCACAGCCGTGGCCGACATAGCTTACTGGAATAATAATGCGGGTCGCTGGGTCAAGCGCGGCGCACACGGTATCGCGGTATTTGACACTCGCGCCAATTCTTCCCGGCTGCGGTATCTGTTTGACATTTCCGATACCATCCCCCGTGCAGAGATTCCCGACGCGCTGCCGTGGGTCATTACAGACCAGAACTGGCGGCCTGTTTGGGATAAAATCGTAGCGGATAATCACGCTGACAGCATCCAGAGCGCCCTACTCATGCTCTCTACATCCTGCGTTGCCCAGCGCAGCGCCATGTTCACAACCGCACTGGGAAAAGCCATAGACGGCAGCAGCTTACAGTGGGCCAAGCCGGACGAACAGCGGCAGCTATTTATACAGCTTATCACCCAAAGCTGTCTGTATATGGCCGCGCTGCGGTGCGGCGTGGATACTGCGCGGCTGGACCTATCTGCCCTTGAATCCGTGAACCAGTTTGATACAAACCGCATTGCTCTGTGTTTGGGCAGCGCTTGCCAACAGGCGGCACGGCCTCTCATGCAGCAGATCGGAAGCATCACGAGAGAAATTGACAGTGTTGCACGCGCCGAAAAAGTCCGCTATTATGGTGACAAACAGGAAGAAACCAATAACACCAAGGAGGTCAACAATGGAGTACATGATGGTGAACGGCTACCAAATCCCGGCGCTGACGTTGAACGAGCCGCCGATGCCGGAGATCGGCAAGTACGGCAGCCTGCGGCGGAAATTTCTGCGAGAGAACGCGCCGATGGTGTTCGACGAGATGCTGCTGGAGGGAACGCTGTACCCGCATCTGGCGGAGATAGACAACGCGGTACACCGGCAAATCGAACAGACGATGCAGACGCTGATGCAGCAGAGCACCGCCCCGAACCGGCAGACAGACCCGATGGGCTGGACGCAGTGGATGAACGCCTTGCAGAGCCAAGCCGAGGAACTGGCGATGCAGCAGATTTACAGCCTGTAATACAAGAACCCCAAGCGGAGAGCGATACCACGCCCTCCGCTTTTTCTGTACCCATTTCTGATTTGCCGCCGCTGAGCGATGAACTGATTCTAGGCTTGCTGGCGAAGGACTCCTCCAGCCGTGCCGACAATGCGGCTATTCTGGAATATTTCAATGAGCATCCCGACCTTGCCGAGCGCAGCGCCTTTTGCAAGCACTGTTACAAGCAAATTTATACATATTTGTTCGTGGATGACAATACCGTGGGTTTTATCCGGCATGATATGTACCTTGAACTTTGGGAGGGCAACTATCTTACCAAAACAGCACAGGTCAATCTGACATGGGATGCTGTTGCCGCAAAGATTGCTGACCTCATCGAGCAAGGGCGTCTGATGGTTCCCATCAAGGCTACACCCGTGCAGCAGCAGATGGAGCAGCTTACTCTTACTCCCGAAGATTCTGAAAAGGCAGGGCTGCCGAGCCATGAGCAGCAAGCAAAAAATATCGACCTTGCAGCAGAAGCCAAAAAGTGGAACAAGCCCATCATTGACGCATCCGGCAAGTACATTACGGAGCAGGACATTACCGATGCACTGTGCAAAGGCGGCGGGTTTGAAGATAGCAAATTTCGCATTCAGCAATACCTCTCTGCACAGGTACTTCCTATCGAGGAAGATCAAGCCCGCTGGCTGAAAAATGGAATACGGCATCGGCGGCGGCACATGGTTCTTCCGTGATGGTGGGCACGGCTTTCTTGACCACATGGGCAAAAAGTCTTGAAATCACCCGACGTACAGAGGACGGCGAGTATCGCCGCGTTTTGAAGTGGAAAGAGGTTGCCCAACGCCTGCGGCTTTTAGTTTACAACGACCAGTATCTGACCGATGCCGAAAAAAGCTACCTATCAGGCATGGGCAGCGGAACAGCAAGCCGCCCGCGCAGCGAACGATGCCGCACTCGCCCATGCAAAACACGCTATCGCGGATTTCTGCGAGAATGAGGGGCTAAACGAGCCGAATTTCTCCGACTTGACCCGCGTGGAGTTTGCTTACTCTACCACCGAGGACGATGAGCACGAGATCCAAGTGTATGCCAATCTTCTGCGGAACGAAATCCGCTATGAGGTTGACGGTAACATTGTCCATATCGACTACTTCCACGATAACCACGAGCTTGCTGCGCAGGGCATTGAAAACAGCGCCTTCTCGGATTTTATCAATACCGCCGAAGCAGAGTTTGAAAAGCATCATCCGACTACAAGAAAAGTCGAAAAATCACCTGTAACTATCGGCAGCACGGTTTATCTGGAAGATGCCAGACCCTTTACCGTCGAGGAAATCGGCAGAGAAAACATTCATCTGCGGGATGAAAGTTTCCCGCTGGTAGGCCGTGCCGTCAGCCATGATGAATTTGCGCGGCTGCTTGCGGCCAACCCCAAAAATGCAGCACTATCCGCCCCGGAAGTTCCAAGCCGCCAAGAGCAGCCGGAAGAAGTTGCTGAATCCATCGTGGGTGAAATCGTTGAGGAACCCAGCCCCTTTGTGGCACAGGTTATGGCGGATGCAGAACGGCTTTCGGCAGAAGATGAACCTTACCACCGCGAACCCATTACCTATGAAGCCCCTTATCTGGACAACCTGCCGACAGCACCGCGCGAAAAATTTGCAGCCAATATTGCCGCCATCCAAAAGCTGAAAGAAATTGAGCAGCGCGTAGCGAACGGCGGCAGCCCTGCTTTTGAGGATGAGCAGAAAATTTTAGCGCAGTACACGGGCTGGGGCGGGCTTTCGGATGCGTTCGACCCGAACAAAAGTACATGGTCGAACGAGTACAGCCAGCTGAAAGCAGCATTGTCTGAATCCGAATACGAAGCTGCCCGCAGCAGCACCCTGACGGCGTTTTATACCCCTGCCACCGTTATCCACCCCATCTACCGCGCACTGGAGCGCTTCGGCGTAAAGGGCGGCAAAATCTTAGAACCCAGCATGGGCACAGGCGCATTTCTCGCACACGGACATTTTGGCAGCAGTGATGCCAAATTCTACGGCGTAGAATTGGACAGCATCACAGGCCGCATCTCCAAGCAGCTATATCAAAAGGCCAATATCCAAGTAACCGGCTATGAAAATGCGCTTCTCCCCGACAACTATTTTGACTGCGTTATTGGCAATGTCCCTTTCGGCAATTTCCAAGTCAATGACCCTCAGTATAACCGGCTGCATTTTCCCATTCACGACTATTTCTTTGCCAAGAGCATCGACAAGTTGCGCACCGGCGGCATCATGGCGATCATCACCTCCAGCGGCACATTGGACAAAAAGGATGACCGCGCCCGCAAGTACATTGCCGAGCGCTGCGACCTCATCGGTGCGGTGCGCTTGCCCAACAATGCGTTCAAGGGCAGCGGCACTAAAATTATGACGGATGTAATTTTTCTGCAAAAGCGCGATACGCTGCGCCAGCAGGACGAGCCTTGGCTGCACCTTGCAGAAGATGCCAACGGCATTACCATGAACCGCTACTTTGTGGAGCACCCCGAAATGATTTGCGGCAGAATGGAGATAGTCTCCGGTCCGTATGGCCCGGCTTCCACCTGCCAGCCAATAGACCCCGATGCTGTGGACCGTTTCGGAAAGCCGTTGCTGGAAACGCAAATCGACACTGCCATGCAGCACTTGACCGCCACGCTGACAAAAGCCGAAATTCCCATACAGGAGGAAAGCGGCGAGGACACCAAGTACATTGATGCCGATCCCTTTGTGCGTAATTTCAGCTACACGGTAAAGGACGATAAAATCTATTACCGCGAAGGCGCAGTCATGCGGGAGTGTAATCCCAATACAGCCTCTGCCGAGCGCATCCGCAAACTGGTGGAACTGCGCGATACCACCCGCGCTCTGATCGATGCGCAGTTGCAGGACTTGCCGGACGAGGAAATCCACCGTCTGCAAGGCCTGCTTAACCGCCAGTATGATGCCTTCCGCGCCAAGCACGGCCTTATCAACAGCCGCAGCGCGGAGTTGTCTTTCCGGGATGACAGCAGCTACTATTTGCTGTGTTCACTGGAAAATGTCGATGAAAAAGGAAACTTTATCAGCAAGTCAGATATGTTCACCAAAAGGACTATCCGCTCTGCACAGATACCCGACCACGCCGACACGGCATCGGACGCTCTGGCACTGAGCATCGGGGAACGTGCCAAGGTCAATATGCCTTACATGATGCACCTTACCGGGAAAGATGAAGCAACGCTTGCCAAGGAACTGGCGGGCGTTATTTTTGTAGAGCCTTTCCGCAAACAGGAGGACGGCAGCCCTGTTTACCTTATGGCGGATGAGTATTTATCCGGCAATGTACGCGAAAAGCTGCGTATTGCTCATGTTGCAGCCGACCAAGACCCGGCATTCCGCATCAATGTAGAAGCGTTGGAACAGGTGCAGCCCAAGGACTTGACGGCGGGCGAAATAACGGTCCGGTTGGGTGTCACATGGATCGGGCCGGAAATCATCAAGCAGTTTGCCGATGAACTTTTTCAGTCAACCTACCGCGAACAGAAAATAGCTGTCCGTTACAATGAATACCTGAATAACTGGTATATTTCCAACAAGAGCCAGGGCAACGATAATATCCGCGTCACGAACACCTACGGCACAAAACGTATCAACGGCTATCATTTGTTGGAGAACGCACTCAACCTGCGGGCCACCAAAATTTACGATACAATCTATGACGAAAACGGCAAGGAGCAGCATAAACTCAATGGTCCTGCCACCGAAGAAGCACAGGCCAAGCAACGGATGATAGAAGATGCTTTTAAAGACTGGATTTTCAAGGACCGTGAACGCCGGGAAAGTTTGGTAGCGCTGTACAATGAAAAGTTCAACTGCATCCGCCCCCGTGAGTACGACGGCAGCCACATCCAGTTTTTCGGCATGAACCCGGAAATCGCACTGCGGCCCCACCAGCGCAATGCCATTGCCCACATCCTGTACGGCCACAACACCTTGCTGGCCCATGTGGTTGGCGCGGGTAAAACTTACGAAATGGTTGCCGCCGCAATGGAAAAAAAAGCGGCTGGGCCTGTGCAGTAAAACGCTTGTTGCCGTGCCAAACCATCTGACAGGCCAGTTTGCCAGTGAAGCACTGAAACTGTATCCCAACGCAAACATTTTAGTCACAACGCAGCGTGATTTTGAAAAAACGAACCGCAAGCGGTTTTGCGCCAAAATTGCCACCGGCAACTATGACATTGTGGTAATCGGTCACAGCCAGTTTGAAAAGATTCCACTTTCCGATGCCAGAAAAGCCGAGTTTATCCGCAAGCAAATTGACGAACTGGAGATGCAGTTGGAGAGCATGGACAACAGCGACAGCCGTCTGACCGTCAAGCAGTTGGAAAGTAAGAAAAAGCAGTTGAAAACCAAGCTGTCAAATTTGCTGGACGCCCCGAAGCGGGATGATGTGGTGACTTTTGAGGAACTGGGTGCAGACTCCCTCATGGTCGATGAAGCACACAATTTCAAGAACCTCATGACCGTTACAAAGATGCACAACATCGCGGGTATCAGCACCACCGAGAGCCAGAAGGCCAGTGACCTGTTTATGAAGTGCCAGTACCTTGATGAAATCACCGGGGCGCGGGGCGTAACGTTTGCCACGGGCACCCCCATTTCCAACAGCATGACCGAGCTGTATACCATGCAGCGCTATTTGCAGCAGTACACCTTGGAACGCAACGGCCTTGCAAACTTTGATAGTTGGGCGGCCACCTTTGGCGAAACCGTCACAGCCATCGAACTTGCGCCGGAGGGAACCGGCTACCGCACAAAAACACGCTTTGCTCGTTTTTTCAATCTGCCGGAACTTATGGCAATGTTCAAAGAATGCGCTGACATTCAAACAGCAGATATGCTGAAATTACCTGTCCCTGCCCTTGTGGGCGGCAAGCCGACCAACATCCAGCTCAAACCCTCTGAAATACAAAAACAGATGGTAGCGGAATTGGGCGAACGGGCCGACAAAATCCGCAATAAAATGGTAAAGCCCTATGAGGACAATATGCTGAAAATCACCAACGACGGGCGCAAGTTGGCGCTGGATCAGCGCTTGATCGACCCCGACTTGCCCGACGATCCTGACAGCAAGGTCAATATCTGTGTGGGCAAAATTTTTGAGATATGGGAGCAGACCATGCCTCAACGCAGTGCGCAGCTTGTTTTCTGCGATCTGTCTACGCCCAAGGCGGGCGTTTTCAATGTCTACGATGACATGAAAGCAAAGCTGATCGAACGCGGAATCCCCGAAACAGAAATTGCCTTCATCCATGAAGCGAACACCGATGCCCGCAAGACGGAACTTTTCGGAAAAGTTCGCAGCGGTGCAGTTCGTGTGCTGATGGGCAGCACGGCCAAAATGGGAGCGGGCACCAATGTGCAACAGCGTCTTGTGGCGCTGCACCATCTGGATGTACCGTGGCGGCCATCTGATATTGAGCAGCGTGAGGGCAGAATATTACGACAGGGCAATGAAAATAAGGAGGTCTATGTTTTCCGTTATGTAACGGAGGGAACATTTGATGCCTACTCATGGCAGCTTATCGAAAATAAGCAAAAATTCATCGGACAGATTATGACCTCAAAATCTCCGGCTCGCAGCTGCAATGATATGGACGAGGCTGCACTGTCCTACGCCGAGGTAAAGGCATTGGCGGCTGGCAATCCGCTTATCAAGGAAAAGATGGACTTGGACGTGCAGTTGACCCGTCTTAAAACACTGAAAGCTGCCCATGACAGCCAGCGTTATGAACTGGAAAATAAAATTGCCATCGGCTTCCCGGCTGAAATCCGAAAATGCAAAGAACAGATTGAAAATGCCACGGTAGACGCCGCCACCGTAAAGGAACACTCCGTAGTGGATGCGGACGGTAAAGATGTTTTCTGTATCCAGTTGGAAAAGAAAGTTTACTACGAAAAAGAACCTGCGGGGAAAGCCCTGTTAGGTCTGCTGGGCTTGGCACTGAATAGCGAAAAGCCCGTACCTATCGGGTATTTCAAGGGTATGGAACTGCAAATCCAACATCTGCCTTTTGGCAACGAGTACCATGCAAGATTGGCTGGCTCTGGTACATATAGCACTCAGCTGGGAGCTGATGTGCTAGGCAATCTGACACGCCTTTCCAATTTGGCAAATGGTATTGAACCGAGCATTGAAAAGACCCGCAATATGCAAATCCAGTTGGAACAGCAGCTTGCCAGCGCCGAGGAAGAAGTCAAGCGGCCATTTCCACAGGCAACAGAACTGACTGAAAAGAGTAAGCGTCTTGCGGTGCTGGAGGGACTGCTGAACATGAACGACAAAGACATTGTGACCGACACCGAGCCAGAACAACAGTGTCAGACCGACAATCGACAGCGTGGACAGGAGGAACGATAAATTTTATGATTAAAGGCAGAAAGACCAATCGTATACGCGACCACCCCAAGGATGAAAGGAGTAGTTTTTATGAAAAAATCTATTGTTGCATTGGGCATAGTATTGACGCTGTCCGGGTGTGCAGCGGCAGCGGATGAAACTCTTGCGGCTGAACCGGCTGCACTGGTGGAAATCTCACCGGCCACCGAAGAAACTGCGCAGCCGGTGGAAGCTGCTGCAACTGCCGAACCTGCGCAGACAGCAACCCCTGCGCCGACACCCGAACCGACACAGGCCCCCACGCCCGCGCCGACAGCAGAGCCTACGGCAGTCCCCACCGCAGAACCCACGCAAGCCCCGGTGGAGGAAACCGTAGCCGCCACTCCGGCACAGGTTAGTATGAGTTATGGTGCGGTGCCGTTCGACCTTGCAGCCGGTACGGAGCAATGGTGGAGCATCGACAGCAGCGACAGCGCATACTGGGCCGTGCAGGAGAACATCAACGCCATCCGTGCGGCGGCGGGACTTTCCCCGCTGGCAATGGACGGCGGGCTGAGCGCGGCGGCAGATGCCCGCTGCGAGAGCTTTGTCGCGGGCGGTGCGTTCGACCACAGCGGCATGACCACCCGCAGCGAAATCTGCGCAGCCGGTCCTATCGGCTCGGCCAGCAGCGTATGCAGCTATTGGCAGAACAGTCCTGCCCACTATGCCAACATCACCAATGCCAGCTTTACGAGCATGGGTGTCGGCTGTTGGTTCTGTCAGACGGCAGAGGGGCAGTATACTTATTGGACTGTTACGTTCAACTAAAACTCCTACTTGTTTTCATACACAAATTATGATATAATTTCTGTATGAAAGAGAGGTGCTATCTATGCCGAACATTCGTTCCAGCGCAGATTTGAGAAACAACTACAATGACATTTCCTCTTACTGCCATGCCTACAACGAGCCGGTCTTTATTACCAAAAACGGTAAGGGCGACCTTGCCGTTATGAGCATGGAAACCTACGAGGAAATGGCGGGCCGCATTGAACTGTACAGCAAGCTGCAAGAGGGCCTTGCCGACGTGGAAGCCGGGAACACGCGCCCCTTTGCCGATGTTATGGCTGATTTGCGCCACCGCAGGGAGCGCAGATGAAATACAACATTCATGTCACCCAAGCCGCCGAGCGCGATATGGCGAACGCCTACGACTATATCGACCTTGTACTGAAAAATCCAACTGCCGCCGACAAGCTGTTGGATGTGGCCGACGAAAAAATCGGAGCACTGGCAGAATTCCCGCACAAATTTGAAGTCGTTTCCGACAAACTGCTTTCCTTATGGGGAATCCGCTTCACCATCGTTATGAACTACCTTGCGTTCTATACGGTGGACGATGCCACGCAAACCGTGCATATCGTGCGGTTTCTCTATGGCAAAAGCAACTGGATCACCATTCTGAAAACGGATGCAGCAAACGGAAGTTTGCCGGTTTTCTCATAACCGAATACTTTACCCAAGCGCTCACTTTTGTGGGCGCTTTTTCTATTGGAGGAAAACATGATTTATGAAGAACTTATTGAAGAATTAGCGTTGACCCTGCTTACAAAGGCAAGGTATGAGGGCTGTATTAGCGTTATAGACGGTTTCTCACAGTGCGAGGAAGATAAAACTCGCATAGAGTATCCTGTTGACGCTGTTATGCGCATCATGCCGGTGGGCAGCGAAATCTGGCCGGAAGAGTGCGAACCATTGCTGAAAAAAATCGGTGCTGAAACGATCGGAGACGTTGCCGATTATCTGAACAAAAACGAATCCGAAAATTCAAGTGCCGATGATGTTCTTTCTACTGCGTTGCTCAAAATCTGCTATGAGAATATGGACATGGACGGCAAGATGGTATTTTGGGAAGATATGCTTGAAAACAACTCCTTGGAATGGAGAGATGTTGAATGATTTGCATACACGAAGTGATTTATTCAGTATGCAGTCGTAATTTTTGTGGAATCTTATCTGCTTCGGAGGATTTTATGACGCACGATGAAATGATGAGCTTGCTGGCAAACACGCTGGCAGATGCAGCCGGGAGTTCCGGTTGTTTACCTATTTTGGACTGCTTCAGCCCGCATCCGGGAGAAGAAGTAACCGTAAGCATTCCTATGTGTGACGACACGGTGGATATTGTGCTGGAAGATCTTGATTTTCCGCACGAGTGGGAAGAATTGTTGGAGAACAGCGGTGCAGATACTATGGGCGACCTTGTTGATTACCTGTGTTATTGTTCGCAAAACAATATTTCTCTTTCCATTTCCCCTGAAGATGAGGAAAAGCTGTATGCAACGCTGATTGATGTCTGCTATGAAAATATGTCTTATGACAGGCAGGTCGATTTTTGGCGTCATGTGTTGGAAACCAATTCTTTGGTGTGCGAGGTAAAAGAATGACCCCGCAGGAGCAGCTCTGCGAAAAAATGCGGGTGGAGCAGAGCGCCTATTGCCTATGGCTGACCGCACAGCCGCCCGAAGAAATTTTGAACCACGCCTACGAGTACAGCGTCCGTGAGGACATTATTCTGGCAACGGAAGAAATGAACCTCACCCCTGCACGGGTGCGGGCGCTGCTGAAATCTCCCGCGCCGCTGGCGGATGTGTATAAGGATTTTTCCAAGCTGGAAACCGATTATATGAGCATTGTGGCTCAGTGCGTGGAGGATCGCGCAGATGACTTGCTGAAAAAGGAACAGCAGCAGAACCCGCCCAAAGTATATCGACAGTCCGTCACTTATGCCCGCGAACACGGCGAATTGCAGCAGTACCATGCGTCTTGCCACTTGAATGAAAGGTGTCGGGACGAGATTGACGCAGCGCTTGCACAGCGCTTTGATGGTATGCGGCTGGGCGCTGGCGCTGTTGAACAGGTAGTGGCGGAATATGGTTTGGAACGCACAAAATATGTGTTGGCAGCGGCCATTCAAACCCGTGATGGAGATGGTCGTATTTCTCGCACAAATAGAGAATGGGCAGATTCCATTCGCACGATCAAAGATATGGATCGCCGTGGATTTGACCGTTCCTGTTACTACGCTGACCTACAAGCGCATACCTGCCTATTGGACGGTTTTGTAAACCAAGTGCGAAAATTTGAAAAAGCCAAAGCCCAGCCCGCTCAGGATACCCCCGAAAGATAACCACAGCGTCTTCATTTTGCAGGCGCTTTTTTTCGTGAAAAAATCTCTGTTTTGAAAGGATTTCACAATGAAAGAAACACATTATAAATTAAAGCACCGCGTTACCGCTCTGTTTGCGGCGGTGGTAATGCTCTGCTCCATGCTGCCCGGTGCAGCGTTTGCGGAGGAACCCACACCGCAGCCCACCGAGGAAACCGTGCAGATGGAGCAGCAGACCGAGCCGTCTGAAACAGACAACGGCCAGACCGATGCCAGCAGCCCCGACCCCGGCGAGGATGTGACCGAAGCTACCCCGGAAACGGCAGAAGAGCAGCCCGCTGAAGAAGAAATCTCTGCTGCTGTTGTCGGCGCGGAACTGTACACTGACTTGCCCGATGCACCCATTGGTTCCTACATCGGTAGCGAGGGTCTGCCGGTTGCCACCGGTGAAACTAAAATCGGTATTTCCGAGTGGCCCGAAAGCCAGCTGGAAGAAACCAGCGGCAGCTATCTGACCGCCGTTGCACTGGACAATGACGGCCTTACCATGGCCGCGCCCCTGCTGGACGGCGCAGACTATGCCATTGTTCCCATTATGGCACAGGTCGAATATCCCGCAGACGGCAGCACGCTCGATCTGGTTCTGCCGGACAGCGTGACCCTGCTGGACTACTACGGCGCACCCGCCGCGGATTCCGAAAGTCTGCTGCATAGCGAATACAGTGAAACTTCCGCTGCGGTGCTGGGTGTATATGTACAGGCAGATGCGAATTTTACCGCGCAGCTGGTTTATACCGCGCCGGATGGCAGCACACTGACTAAGACATTAAATGTAACCATCGACCGCAATGCCACTGCCGAGTATCCTTTCCCCGACAGTGAAATTGCCGCCTTTGCCGAGCGCCCCACCCCTGCGGTGACAAGCGGCAAAATCACCAAGGTTGCCAAGGTCAACGGCACTTGGCTGATTTGGTTCAACGGCGAACCCGCCTACTGCTGCACCCCCGGCGCAGACGGCCAGCCCAAGAACTGTCCAACGTACACTTATGTCAATACTTCTATGGTTGGCGCAGACCAGTATGTACCCGGCGACCACTATGGCAACCAGTACAGAATCTGGGGCGGTTTAACCCAGCTTTCGCTCGGTATGCAGGAGCTCCCTCCGGTTGCGCTCTCCGCAGAAGCGCCGAGTTTGCTGGATTCCTGCCGCACGATCTATACAGATGCGCAGATGCAGATTATCGAGAATTATCCTGACAGCACTGCCGCCAAAATTCTTATTGGATCCGCGCAGACGCTGTTGGAGGGCACAGACGCTTACGCATCCGCCCGCGGCTACTATACCTATATTTATCAGCCGGGCCGCGCGGGCTGGCAGACTGTGGCTGTGATTGGCCCCGAAATCTCCGATGACGAACCGAACCCCAAACCCATCGTGCAGGAAATTTACGCCAACTGGGAAGCCCCTGCGCAGACCGCAAGCGGCAGCTTTGATTTTGACTACGGTATCACCACCAACAAGGTGCAGCTTAAAACCACCGAGAAAGTGGACGGCGCGACCATCGAGATTGAACCCATCACCAAAAGCGGTACTATTGACGGCGGCACATGGAATATTTCTCCCGCAGATAAACAGACCGTTACCACTGCTGGCCATACCAACGATGACAATTTTCAAAACAATGGCGGTGCTGCATCTGCAAGTTGGACGCTGCACTACTCCGTAAGCAAAACCACCGACAGCCGCAACGGACGAGTAGGCCCCTACACCACGCAGGACGAAGCCGATGCAGCCGCCGACAGCGCCCGCGATGCTGCGATTGCCGAGTTGCAGGGCGAGGCCCAGCGCATGGTGGACAATGCGGTTGCATCTGCAAAGGCAGAACTGGCGAACATCAAATTCCGCTATGAGGAAGTGGGTGTTCCATACGGTTTTGAAATGTATTGGGGCAGCAACGGCAGCAACCAGACCATTTCTGTACCGGCCAATTCCAACAATGCCTATCTGATGAAAAACGATGAATGGTCCTTGCAGGTCAACATCAAGAAAACCGACAGCGAAACCGGCAATCAGATTGCTGCCAACGCGCAATATGAGATTTTCCAGTGGGATACTGTAACAGGCAAATACCAGCCCACCGGCGGTTACAACACTTACAGTGTGCAGCGCCAAGGCGATGGCACTTATGCGGTCATCAACAGTGCAGCCTATGCGACCACGGATTCCATGCGGCATAGCCTTTACTACACCCAGCGTAATACGGGCAAGTTTATCATCGTGGAAAGCAAAGCGCCCACAGGCTATTTTGGCGATTGGACAGACATCAATCATCCCGGCATGGCCAACACTCCGCTGGGCAAGCGCGGTTACTATATCGAAATCACCGAGGACAGCGACAATTCTGTAATCTGGCTGGACAACGCTGACTATAATGCCGACATTGCCGCTACCGACAAAGACGGCACCAAACTTGTCACCAGTACAGGTGTAGAAACTACCGTTACCATCTACGACACTGCCAAGGATCCCAGCCGCACCTACAATACCGACAACAGCGGCAAAGCGGCCAACGAAGATAGCTACACAATCACGCCCACAGACGGCGTTATGAAAAATGACCGCACCTTGGGCGAAATCAGCATCTCCAAGGTTGACCTTGATGCCGTGCGGTATGTGGGCGGCAGCGCCGCCCACGGCACAGCCCTTGCCAGCGGTCAGGCTCACGGCGATGCCGCGTTGGACGGTGCCGTGTACGACCTCTATGCTGCCGAGGACATCACCCACCCGGACGGTGTGACCGGCGTTGTGGACTACTCCAAAATCGTGGATGCAGACGGCAATCCCATCTGGCACACCACAATCCGCGACAACAGCGGGCAGTGGGTGTCTGATTATTTACCCGTTCTGAAAAAAGACCACCTTGTAGCCAGCGCTAAAATCGAGAATGGCTGGCTTTGCTTCAGCAATTTGTACCTCGGCAAATATTATGTCGTAGAGCGCTCCACCGGCGTGATTATCCCGCTGCGTGACGGCGCTCTTGCAGTTTCCGGCACCTATCCCACCGTGGACAGCCGCACCAAGGCAGCCACCGGGCAGACCGCCGCGCTTGCCAAGAACGGCAGCGGCCAGTACACGGATTGGGTTTACAAGAACCAGTTTTCTACAGTCTCTAAAGGTAAAGCGTTGGATGGCTCTTGGACTTACGATGCCTATTACCTGTCCTTTGCAGACGGCTACCTCTGCGATGAACATAACTACTACATCACGCCTGCCTATTCTGATGAGGGTTGGTATGTAGAAAAGACCACCTTTGCTGACAATCGACAGGCAGCCGGTGAACAGATCGACAAGACCAGCTACAGCGCCAATTACCACATCCATGCGGATAACGCTTTGGCCGAGAGCCAAGACCAAGTGGCAAAAGGCAATGTAGAAATCAGCAAAATCGTATCCTCCAGCGGCCAAAGCAATGGACTGGAACTGGAGGGCGCGGGCTTTACATTCTTCCTTGTGTCCGACCTGTCCAAATTGAAGCAGTTTGAGCAGACCCGCAGCGGCAGCTACACCCTGCAAAGCATTTTGGATGCCTACATTGATAAGACCTACGATAACGAGCATCCGAAGTGGGATTTTTCTGCGGAAACGCAGGCCATCGCAAAGACCTATGAGGTCAACGCTGACGAAATTGCCGCGTACAACAAAACGCTGACTGCCGCAGGAGAAAACAAAAACGGCAAGGGCAACGGCTGGCAGCCCACCGGCAGCGCCAACGAATACCAGCTTGCCGAGATCTTCAGCAATGACACCGGGAATATTCGTGTGCAGGGCTTGCCCTATGGCACTTATCTGGTCGTGGAAACCACCGTACCGCACGACCTGTTCCAAGCTGAACCTTTTATTGTCACCGTTGACCCCGAACAGGATAACAACCCGTGGGGCGCTATGGCTACCCCCAAGGGCAGCGTAATGACAGGCTCTGACAGCTATCAGAAATTTACGGTACTGGACGAGGAAATCGAAGTTTATCTCCGCATCACCAAAGTTGACGAGGAAACCGGCAAACCGGTACTGCTGCCCGACACCGCTTTCCAAATCTACTGGCTGGACGAGCAGGGGCATTACCGTTATGACAGCAACGGCAACCCAAAACTCGTCACGATGACCGATACTGTCAACGGCCATCTGACAAAAGATGTAGACACTTTCTACACCAACAGCGAGGGCATTCTGACCTTGCCCGAAAAGCTGCCGTTGGGCAAGTATCGCATTGTAGAAGTCACCGGCCCGAACGGATTCTACAACGAATGGCTGGATTCTGCCGGGTACGAAAACGGGGTCCTTGCCGATGATGCCGATGGCAGCTACTATGTAGATTTTGAAATCACCACAGACCGCATTTATGCAGCCACCGGCAACAAAAACGAGAACGGCATGGATACCCTTGTGATTGGTGAAAACTACTCTAACCATGAGACGCTGGGCAAATTGACAATCCGCAAAACAGGCGAAGTCTTAGCTGGCTGGGAAACAGAAGCGGGCGCACTTGACCCGTGGATGACCGGTGAAGCCGAAAACGGCAATTTCGTGTATGAAACCCGCCCGCTGGCCGGTGCGGAGTATACCATCACAGCCGCCGAGGATATTTATACGCAGGATCGGCAGACCGACAATTATGGCAACCGCACGCTCTGGTATGCCAAGGGCGATGTAGTGGCAGTCGTAACCACAGGTGACGGCACTGCCGACACTGCCGTCTTTGCCCCTGCGCGCACGGCGGCGACCTATGATTTTCTGTCCGTCATCCACGATGGCACGGTTGGCGAAGTCAGCGTGACCCTGCCGCTGGGCAGCTACCACATTGAGGAAACCAAGCCGCCTTACGGCTATATCGGCACCCCTGAAAGCTATGATGTCACCTTTGCATGGGATAACGAACGGAACGATGTGGTTATGGCCACGAGCATTGCCAAGGTTGACGGCGTTGCATCTTCCCAGAGTTTTGAGGTCGTGCGCAGCAAGGATGCCAACGCCGATTTCACCGAGCAGCAAACCTTAAAATTCTACAATGACCGCGAAAAGGCCAAAATTGGCATCTACAAAACCGACTTGGAAAGCGGCAAATACCTTGCGGGTGCGGTATTCAACCTGTACGCTGCCGACGATATTTACAGCGTGGACGGAAAGCTGCTGTTTGCAGCGGGCGAACTGGTCGCCACCAGCCCCGAAACTGGCGCAGACGGCTACACCTATTTTGACTGCGATATTCCTATTCGCGGCGAGTATTACGGCAGCAGCATCCGCAAGGACGCCACCACCAACAGCGGTAATTACATCGTCAAGGAACTCCGCGCCCCTCTCGGCTATTACGTCAACGAGGAGCCGATGAAAGTCACTTTCACCTATGATGGACAAGCTATTATGGTGCTGGATAACACCTGTGCCAACAAGCCTACGGAAATGTGGGTAAGCAAACGTGACCTTACCAACGACGAGGAACTGCCCGGCGCTACACTTGCTATCAAGGACATGGATGGCAACATCGTAACCACATGGGTGTCCACCGATGAACCGCATCGCGTGACCGGGCTGCATTTCGGTGAATCTTACACACTGACGGAGATCCGCGCCGCTGGTGGGTACGCACTGGCCGATAATATTACGTTCCGCCTGATTCAGAAAACTGACGAGGGCGGCAATCCTTTGGAGGAGTGCCAAGTTTACTATCTGACCACCAAGAACATTTTGTTCTGGAAGTGGGATGACTGGAGACTGCTGGACGATGCCACCGTTATTATGCGGGATGATATTACCAAGGTGCAGATTTCCAAGAAAGACCTTACCACCAAGGAAGAACTTCACGGCGCAGAACTTACGCTTACCGATGAAAAAGGCAACGAAATTGACCGCTGGATTTCTACCGATGCACCGCACTACATGGAAAGGCTGCCTGCTGGCAAGTATACTTTGACCGAGGTGACTGCCCCGGACGGTTATGCCATTGCGGAGCGCATGGAGTTTGAGGTGCTGCCCAACGGTGAGGTGCAGACCTTTGAAATGTTTGATGATACCACAAGGTAAAAATTTCCAAGGTAGACATCACCACCAACGAAGAACTTCCCGGCGCAGAACTGGTTATCAAGGACAAGGACGGCACCGAGATTGACCGTTGGATTTCCACAAACGGACCACATTATGTGGAAAAGATGCCAGCAGGAGATTATACACTGACGGAAATCACCGCACCCAACGGCTACAAGGTTGCAGAAAGTATCGACTTTACCGTTCTGCCCACCGGCGAGATGCAGACCGTGGTAATGAAAGATGCTCGCGAGGACACACCGACACCTACCCCCGACAACACGCCGACCCCGGACCATACTCCGCAGCCCACGCCGAACACGACCCCAGCGCCGACACCCGTGCCCGCTGCACCCACTGCAACACCCACGCCGCTGCTGACGATTCCTAAGACCGGCGACAATTCTCCGCTGGGGTTGCTGCTGGCGATTGCGGGAATCTCTCTTGTAGGGTTGGCAATTTTGATCTATAAGAGTGCCCGCAGCAAGGAATTGGCTCCCCGCACCGATGAGGATAATGACACCGAGGAATAAGCAAAAATGAAGTACACTTATCAGACGGACGGTCCACGCGGACCGCCCGCTTTTTATTGGAGAAAAAACATGAAACATATTTTAAGTTGCAGTTTCGGAAAAGACAGTATCGCCACCGCGCTGCTGGCCTTGCAGCATGGTGAACCGCTGGACGAACTTGTGTATTGCGAGGTCATGTTCAACGAGGAAATATCCGGCGAGCTGCCCGAACACAACCGATTTATCCACGAAACGGCAATCCCGTATTTTGAACAGCGCGGCATCCCGACACGGGTTTTGCGCTCCGAAAAGACCTATCTATCCTGCTTTTACCATGTTGTCACACGAGGAAAAACCAAGGGGATGCTTTCGGGATTTCCTCTGAGCGGGCGCTGTACAATTCAGCGGGATTGCAAGCTGCCGCCGATCAAGGCATATCAGAAGGCATTGCCCCCGGACACGGTGCAGTACATCGGCATCGCCGCAGATGAACCCAAGCGACTGGCACGATTAAAGCCCGGTCAGATTTCTTTGCTGGACAAGTACCATGTGGCCGAACCAGAAGCGAGGTCTATGTGCGCAGCTGAGGGGCTGCTGTCCCCGCTGTATGACTTCACTAAACGCGGGGGTTGTTGGTTTTGCCCGAACGCATCAATCAGCGAACTGCGGCATCTCTACAGATACCACCCCGAACTCTGGCAGCTTTTGCTTGAATTACAGGACGTGCCGAATAAACCCACCGAACGTTTTAGTTGGCGACGCACTTTTCGTGAGATAGACGAACGCTTTCGGCAGGAGGGCGAACAACTAAGTTTTTTATGAGGAACGGTGAACAATGGACGAACAGAAAAGACCCCGCGCGTGGGTGTACGCGAGAATTCCCGGTGACTATGACGGCACAATGAACAGCTATAAAGTTTGCTCAATGCAGGCTCTGCATGACGGCTGTGATATTGTCGGTGGAAGCATTGACGAGCGCGGCGGCTGGCTGCTGCGTCCCGGCTACCGCGATATGATGCAGCAGATTAAGGGTGGAAAAGTTGACCGCGTTTATATCTGCCGTATGCGGCAGATCAGCGGCAAGGAGCGCCACTTGCACTCTTTTTTCAAGCGGCTTATGCAGCATGGGGTACAGGTCACGGCCACCGAGTACAGCTTGCGTGACCGGGTTAATATGTTTCGGCTGGCTCGTCGTGTCGAACGTTATGCGACCAGAAAAGGTCTGCGGCTGCCGTGGTGATTGTCAGCGGGCGGCGTACTGTGCCTATGGCACAGTACGAGCAAGCACGGCAATGTGATATCACATCGCCCACTTGTTAGGGGAATACCCCTAAAACCCCTGCATCGGATGGTGAATTATGAAAGCAAGAACCTATAAAAAACTCCTACGGCTCAATCAAGACGAGTGGGAACGACTGCGGTATTTAAGTAAAAGCACAGGGCTAAATCAAGAGCAAGTGCTGCGCAAAGTATTAATGGACGCTCCACTTCTGGAGCGTCCGACAGCCGACTACATAAAAATGTCACGCCAAATTGCAGCCCTTGGCAACAATCTAAACCAGCTTGCCCACATTGCCAACGCCAGCGGAAAAGTAAGTAATACCGACTTGCTGACTGCAAAACAAATCATGGAGCAAATATGGAGGTACATTAAGGGAGGTGGGGTCCAATAGCTATACAAAATCAAAGCAGTAAAGCATCATCTGCAACGATGTCTGGATTATACCAGCAATCCAAACAAAACTGAAAAATTTGCTGATGATGATTTAAGGCGGCTCTTTTCCTATACGCAGGACCAAGATAAGACAGAGCATCAACTGTATGTGACAGGCTTTCATTGTGACCCGGAGACAGCCTGTATGAGCATGGAATTAACCAAACGATTGTGGGAGCAACCCACGGATAAGGGAGTTTTGGCCTACCACATCATACAAAGTTTCAGCCCCGGTGAAGCCACGCCCGACCAAGTACACGAGATTGGCTGTGAATTTGCACAGCGGTTTCTTGCGGATCGGTTTGAGTGTACGGTCAGCACCCATTTGGACAAAGGCCACCTGCACAATCATATAGTCGTCAATTCGGTATCCTATGCGGACGGAAAAATGTTCCGCAACAACTTTGACACCTACTACCACGGAATCCGACAGGTATCGGATGAACTTTGCAGAGAGAATCGGCTGTCCGTCATCGAAACGGACGGCAAGGGAAAATCTTATGACGAGTGGCTAAGCGGTCAGGCCGGCAAGCCTACCATCCGAGGTATGGTTCGTAAAGATGTGGAACAGGCTATTGCTGCCGCCGACAGCTTTGATGGCCTTATCACGGAATTGCAGAACATGGGCTACACGGTCAAATACGGCCCGCGTGTGGAACACATGGCTGTGCGCCATAAAGACGCCCAGCGAAATATCCGCATTGACCGGCTCGACCCGCGCTTTTCCGAGACAGCGCTGCGGGAGTATTACCGCCAACTGCACCGTATGCCCACCGAAATGCAGCAGGAATACCGGCAGGAATACGCCCCGGCAAAACCGAAATGGCAGCACACTGTGCGGCGAGCGCGGTATCTCGGCAAGCTGCCGCGCCGGTATCCGAAAGTATCCGGCTTTATGGCTTGCTACTATCACTACTGCGCCCTGCTGCGCAAAGCCTACCACGGCAAGACAACAAAGCGCTGCTACTTTTTGCTGCGTGAGGATTTTCTGCTGTTCAGCCGATACCAGCAGCAGACAAAATTCCTATGGGAAAACCATATTGAAATTATGGATGAACTGCTGGCCTACAAGGAAAATGCAGAAGTCCAAATCCAACAGCTTGCCCGCCAGCGCAAAGTTTTATATCGCCAAAAGCGTGAGCCGGAACGTGCCGCGCGGGAAGAAAAAATCAAATCACTGACCCAGCAAATGAAAGCCCTGCGCCATGAGGTTTACATCTGTTCCGACATCGAAACAGATGCTGCCGAGGTGCAGGAAAAACTACGGCAAGCAGAACTTGCCGCACAGGAAGAACGAAATGAGGTGAAACAAGATGAACAACGGAGGCGAAGCAGCCGATCAGATGGTGCGGGAAGCCTTACAGGTTACAGAGGTGGCTATTAAGCTGTCTGCGCTGGGCATTAAAAACGCACTGGCCTTATCGCTGGCCTACGCCAAGGAAAATCCTAAAGTAAAAGGCAAAACCAGCCTTGACCGTCTGCTGCGGGAGGGCAAAGAATTGAAAATTATTGCCCTGCAAAGCAAAGACGTGGGACAGTTTAAGGAATTGGCAAAGCAGTACGGCGTTCTGTTTGCTGTTGTGAAAGATAAGGCACAGAACGAAAAAGTTGACGTCATGTTCAAAGCTGAAGATGTCGCTAAGCTGAACCGCATCTATGAGCAGCTTGGGTATGCCATTCCCAAGGTCACTACGGCAGACCGAAAAAAAGACCCAACCCGCCGTCAATCCGGCGACAGCTTGCTGACGCGCGGGAAGAATCCTTTGGATATTGACCCCCGGCCATCTGTGCGGGCAACCATTATGGCGCTGAAAAGCGCTGCCCGGACAGCAGCACAGGCGCAGGAAAAAGTGCAGGATATTATTGCAGAGGAGGAGCGATAAATGTACGAACAGCGATTGCCCATCGAGGAGTGGAAAGCCAAAAAGCAAGCCGAACTTAAAGAAACCATTGCGGCGCAAAAATCCATATTGCAGGAAGTTGTGCAGGATGGCCAGCGCCTTGCCGACTATCTGTACGGCAGGGGGCGGCTTGGTAGTCATATCACATCCGGCAATGCAGCACTTGTGCTGCAAACCCTGCCGCAAGCGCGGGCCGTATTGACCGCCAAAGACTGGGATAAATTCGGGCGGCGCGTAAACAAAGGGGCAAAAGGCATCCCGCAGCTTATGCGCGTCAATGGTTATTATAATGTCGGCTCAATTTTCGATGTGTCCTTGACCTACGGCAACAAGCCGTATCCGATTCCTGAAATCAAGCCGGAGCAGATGGACAAGGCCATCAAGGAACTGGAGCGCCTTTCTCCGGTCAACATCATTTTTCAAAATGAGGGCGTTGTCGGGTACGATGCCGAGCAACACGCGATTGTGTTCCCAACGGCCATGCCGCAGCGTGAAGTGCTGGCACGACTGCCCGCCGAAATCGTCATTGCAACCGCAGAGCAGCACAGGCCGGGTATCTCCCAAGCTCCCTATCTACGAAAAACGGCGATGGCAGTATCGGTGGAATTTTGTGGTCGGTTTTCTCTGCCGATACCCGATACCGCTGCCGCTGTTTTGGACGGGATGGATACCCACATTCCACCCGGCGAGGAACGCAAAACACTGGAAGAAATTCGGGAACTGTCTGTGACTATTGGAGACACTGTAGAAAGGGGACTTGGCCTGCAGCGCGGCCAGAGCGCACCGCAGCGGGATGAGGCCCGTTAATCCATGCGTCCGAATAAAGACCACCGCACAGAAATCATTCTGTATGGACTGTTGCTGATACCGCTGCTGTTTGCTGCCGCAGCGCTGGCACAGGCAACTGAACAGGCGCAGGGGCTGGCAGAAATCACCGCCGTGTTGTCCGAAATTCTGCACACCCCATCCATGCTGCGCTGGTGCGCCAGCACTCCAAAATTTCTGCTGGCGGTGCTGGTGCTTTATCCGTTGGCCGTCTACTGCTATATGCTCGACCAAGCAGACCGCCACCCCGGCGCGGAACATGGTACGGCCAAGTGGGGCAGCGCCCACAGACTAAACATCAAGTACCGCAATACCAAAGACCCCAAAGAAAATTACATTTTGACCGAGAATGTACGCTTCAGCACCGACAGCCACGCGCATAAACATAATCTCAACATTATCGTAATCGGCGGATCTGGCAGCGGCAAGACACGCTTTTATGTGAAGCCCAACGCGCTGCAACTGATTGGCTCTTATCTTTTTCTGGACCCCAAAGGGGAGTTGACACGCACCCTCGGCAGAATCATGGAAACGAAAGGTATCAGCGTGACAGTGCTTGACCTTGTGCATTTTCAAGGCCATTACAATCCGATGGCCTATCTCGAAACTGATGAGGACGCCATCAAGCTGGCGTTCGCCATTGTCAACAACACCAAACCCAAGGATGCCCCCAGCGGCGGTGATAAGTTTTGGGATGATTCTTCTGTGCTGCTGATCTCCGCACTGATTCTCTATCTCATGTACGAAGCCCCTGCCAGTGAGCAGAATTTTTCCACATTGATGTATATGATTCTGAATTGCCAAGTCAGCGAAATGAAATGGTCGAGAACCCTTGATGATGCTGTTTGGTGAGTTGGAGCGCCGCGACCCACAGCACCCTGCTGTACTGCAATTCAAATCTTTTATGTTAGGTGCAAAAAATGACGCTGCAATCCATCTTGATTTCGGCAGCGGCAAACTTGTACATGTTCAACTCCCGCAAGTTTGCAGAAATGACTTCGCGCGATGAAATGTTCCTGCCGCGTATGGGGCTGGAGCAGCGGGCATTATTTATTGTTTTGCCCGACAATGATACAACTTTTAATTTCATTGCAACGATGCTCTACACGCAGCTTTTCGACCAACTTTTTCGTTTGGCCGATTCTACACCGGAATACAACGGTGCGCTGCCGATTCATGTGCGGCTGATGATGGATGAATTTGCGAATGTCGCCTTGCCCAAAAACTTCAAAAACATTTTGGCCGTGTGCCGCAGCCGCAATATCAGCTGCGATATTATTTTGCAGAACATTGCCCAGCTAAAAAGCCTGTTCAAAGACGATTGGGAAGGCATAATCGGAAACTGTGACACCCTGCTTTACCTCGGCGGTAACGAGTACGGTACATACGAGTATCTTTCCAAAATTCTCGGCAAGGAAACCGAACGCACCAAAAGCCAAAGCATTGGCAAAGGCAGCCGGGGCAGCAGCAGCGACAGCCTGCAAACGGCGGGCCGTGAACTGTGTATGCCCGATGAAATCCGCCGTATGCGTGACGATGAGTGCCTGCTGCTGATGCGCAGCGAGGACCCGGTCATCGACAAAAAGTATAATCTGCTTCATCACCCGAATGTAAAATATACACCCGATGCAGGAGGTGAGCCTTATGTAATGCCGCCCGACTATATGGGCGACGCCGTCACTATCACGATGGGTGCTGTTGCTGCCGCGACAGCACCCGAAATCACCGAAGAAATGTACGAACAACTCGATTACTTAGAAAAACACCCGGAGGAAAATTATTATGAAAATGAAGAAAACTTCTCTCAATACGACCAAGGTGACTGACCGCAAAATCAAGCGCCTTTATCTTGTGGCGGCGACGGTGGTTGCCGCTGCTTTTGTTATGGCCATGCCTGCCTTTGCAGATGATCCGCTGACGACCATCAACAATCTGAGTGACTTTGTGTTCAGCGCCATCAAAGCCATCGGCGCGATCCTGCTGGGGTTCGGCATCGTGCAAATCGGCCTTGCTCTCAAAGGCCACGATGCCAGCCAGCGGGCGCAAGGTTTTATGACGTTTTTTGGCGGCGTTGTTATCTACTTTGCAAAGGATATTTTGGATATGATTCTATAAGCGATGCCGTCTCGTTGACTTTTATGCTAAATAAGCGTATAATGTTTAGCGTAAAAGTCAATTCGAGAGAAGGTGTGTGCTATGGATTCTACAACGAAGATTATAGAGTTGGCTTCCCAAAATAATGGCATCGTAACTGCTGCTATGATTTCTTCTGCCGGAATATCACGCGGAAGCTTGAAATATTTGGCCGATACAGGCCGATTAGATCAGGTCTCCCGTGGGGTATATACCCTGCCGGAAGTTTGGGAGGATGAATTTGTATCCATTCAAGAGCGATATAAGCGTGGTGTATTTGCATTGGATACCGCACTGTTTCTGCATGATTTGACTGACAGGACACCACACAAGTTTCACATGGCATTTCCCTATGGATATAATACATCCAGTCCAAAAGCAGCGGGAATTTTATGCTCTTGCAAGAAAGAGCCTTATTACAGTCTTGGAATCGCGCTGGTTGACACCCCTGCCGGAAATACAGTCCGGACCTACAATGCAGAAAAAACCCTATGTGAAATTCTAAAGCCCATCAGCCACACGGATATTCAGATCATTACAGATGCATTCAAGCGGTACGCTGGCCGTAAAGATAAGAACATTCCTTTGCTTTCGGAATATGCTCATCAACTACGCGTAGAAAAACGGCTGCGTCCTTATTTGGAGGTACTATTATGAAAAACGCTATGCAGCTGAAAGCGATTATGAAAAAGCTGGCGAAAGAAAACCAGATTTCCGCACAGCTTGTTCTGCAAAATTATATGCTGGAACGATTCTTGGAGCGGGTATCATTATCCCCGTATCGGGATAATTACATTATCAAAGGTGGCTTTTTAATTTCCTCTATGGTGGGGCTGAACTCCAGAGCGACAATGGATATGGATGCAACCATAAAGGGTTATCCAGTTACGCAGGATGCCGTCCAAAAAATGATAGAGCAGATTCTCACCGTTCCTGTTGACGATGACATCACATTTACATTCAAAAGCATTGGTGAAATCCGGGAGGGTGATGAATATACTGGATACCGCGTAGCTTTGACAGCCGATTTTCCGCCTATGGCAGTTCCCTTAAAGCTGGACATCACTACTGGCGATAAAATCACACCACGCGAAATTCAATATGACTACAAGTTGATGCTGGAAGATCGTCATATTCAAGTTATGGCATACAATTTGGCCACCATTCTGGCGGAAAAGCTGGAGACTGTAATATCTCGCAGTGACCAGAATACCCGGCCAAGAGATTATTATGATGTCTATATCCTTACCAAACTGCAAGCAGAAAATATAGACTTTCCCGCTTTAGGGGCGGCACTGATGGCTACGGCCAGTAAGCGAGGCTCTGATTCGATTTTGCAAGATTATAGAGCAATTGTGGAAGCGGTGCGAAACAGCGAGATTATGCGTAGGCAATGGGATAATTACCGAAAAGATTTCGACTACGCTTCCACTATCAGCTTTGATGAAGTGTGTGATGCAGTTGCTTCTACAATGGACACCCTAATAACAAACAATTTTTTTAATTAAGCTATGCAGTCGGCAGACTTTCTGTCGGCTGTTTTCTTTTATCTGAAAGAGGGTGAAAACTTGAATCAAAACTGGATCGTTGAGAATCTGAACAACGCATTTTCCACATGGAATGGAAAGCTGGGCGAGTTATGGGGGCTGGTGACAACCGGCCCCCAAACTTTTAAGGGCGGCGCAGTGTGGAGCGTGATGCAGACACTGCACAATGGTATGGTTGGCATTGGCTATGCACTGGTCGTGCTGTTCTTTGCTATATCGCTATGCAAAAACACAATGAATTTTCACGAGTTAAAACGCCCCGAAGCTGCGATCCATTACTTGATCCGCTTTGTGGCGGCAAAAGCACTTGTAGGCTATGGCATGGACATTATGCTGAATGTGTTTTCCATCTGTAACGGCATCGTCACAGATATGGCCGACAGCATGGGCGGTATCTCAGAAGCTATGGTGTCGCTGCCCGCAGAAATGCAGACCGCTATCGAAAATGTGGGATTTCTCGCCAGCATACCGCTATGGCTCGTAACGATTCTCGGCAGCTTGTTCATTACGGTGCTTTCCTTTGTAATGATTCTTACCGTGTATGGTCGCTTCTTCCGTTTGTATATGTACACAGCGCTGGCTCCGCTGCCGCTGGCGGCTTTTGCGGGGGAAAGCACACAATCCGTGGGCATATCGTTTTTGAAAAGTTATGTCGGCGTGTGCTTAGAGGGTGCGGTCATTGTACTGGCCTGCGTGATTTACTCAGCATTTGTCGGTACGCCGACTGTGACAGGCGGAGAGGCAACCACTATTGTGTGGAGTTATCTTGCGGAAACAGTTTTCAATATGCTCGTATTGGTTGGCCTTATCAAAGGCTCTGACCGAATTATCCATGAAATGATGGGGTTGTAATATGCAAATTCCGATAAATAAAGAAATCCGCCATTACCAAGAGGAAATCTTTTTGGGGCTGAATCTGCGGCAGATGATTTGCTCTGGCGCGGCCATTGCCGTGGCAGTTGCGGTCTATTTGGGGCTGACCCCGCTGTTGGGTCATGAAACGGCGGGCTGGGTCTGCATTGTGGCCGCTGCGCCGATTGCAGCAGCAGGATTTTTTACTTATGACTGTCTGACCTTTGAAAAATTCCTGCTTGTTGTAATAGACAGCACAATTATCCGTAACGACTGGCGGTTGTGGAAAACCGAAAACAAATATTGCAAAAAGAAAAAAGGTGATAAACATTGAGATTAAGTGAGTACGCATCTACGCGAAAAACGCGCGGCAGCCATAAAATGCCGCGTTCGGTGCAGCAGAGCATCCCCATCGACAGAATCTATGCAGACGGTGTTTGGCAATCGGAAAATGTGTTCAGCTTGATGTGGCAAATCAGCGACATCAACTACGCCATGCAGAGTGACGCGGCCAAGCAGAATATTCTAATGCAGCTTGGCACGGTCTACGCGGGCATCCCCGCTGACTGCTGGATGCAAGTCTGCATCGTCAGCCAGCGCATGGATGAAAAAGCCTTTGCCCGTGATGTGCTGTACCACCGCGAGAACGACGGCTTTGATGCCCTCCGCGCCGAACGCAACCGCCAAATCAAGGCCAACGCCCGCGAAAATGGAAATGTGGTGCAGCATAAGTACATCATCGTGTCCACGAACAAACCCGGCGTAAAAGAGGCCCGCGAACGCTTTGTACAGGTGCAGGGGCATTTGCTGTCTGCATTTTTCCGCCTTGGAATGTGCCGTCACGCCGCTGGACAACCGCGCACGGCTGGAGGTACTGCACAAGTTTTTCCGCATTTCCGAGGAGGGTCGTTTTAACTTCGACTTTGATAATTGTGCCAAACTGGGGCAGGACTTCCGCGATTCTATCGCCCCGGACTGCATCCGCTTTTGTAAAAAGCATATTGAAATCGAGGATTTTTATGCCAAGTGCATGACGATCAGTGAGTACCCGCAGCAGCTTGATGATAAGTTTATCTCCGCACTGCTCCAGCAAGTGCCGTATATTGTTCTATCCATTGACATTGAACCGGTGGAAACCGAGGATGCTTTCAAGGAAATTGACAATGCGCAGATGAAAACCGATGCCGAGAAAGTCCGTTTCAATAAGAAATCCGTGGAAAATCTCGACTTTACATCTTCCGTGCCGCAGCGGACGCAGGAGCAGGACCGCATCATTGCCAACATCCGCAAAGAAATGACGGAGAACGACCAGCAGATGTTTTTGAGCCTGCTCACCGTCACTTACTTTGCTGACACACTGGAAGATCTCGCGCTGGAAACCGATGCACTGAAAACCACGGCGGCAAACTATAACTGCCGATTCACCGAGTTGTATTTTCAGCAGGAACGCGCCTTTAACACGGCCATGCCTTACGGCTTGCGCCGCATCGAGAGTGTGCGCACGATGCTGACGAAATCGCTGACAGCACTTGTACCGTTCAATACGCAAGAAATTCTCACTCCGGGCGGCATCTGCTATGGCCGAAACGCGGTCACAGGTAATCTTATCATCGGGCTGCGCACAACTCTCGTCAACGGCAATGCAATGGTTGTGGCGACATCCGGCGGCGGTAAGTCTATGTTCGTCAAACTGGAAATCCTTATGCTGTATCTGCGTTTTACCAAGGCCCGGTTTTATATCGTAGACCCCGAAAATGAATATGCGCCGCTTGTGCAGGAGTTGGGCGGCGAGGTAGTCAATATCTCGGTGGATAGCAGCACCTATTTCAATCCACTGGACTTTAAGCCAGACAAATCCACGGACATCCCGCCCTATGTGGCAAAAGCAGAGTTTGTGTTGAGCCTGTGCGAACAGATTATGAAAAAAGAAAATGTTCTGCCCGGAGATAGAAGTCTGATTGACCGCGCATTGAGGAGCATTTACAAACCGCTTATCGAATCTAAATACACAGCGCCTTGCCCGACCATCAAGGATTTGTGGGCGGCGCTGAACAGTCAGGGCGACAACCGTTCCAAAGAATTGGCACTTGCACTGGAAATTTTCGCAACCGGCAGTATGCAGGTGTTCGCCCAGCCTACAAATGTGGATATGAGCAACCGCCTGATCTGCTTCAACATCCAGAGCTTGGGGGAACAGCTAAAGCCAGTTGCCATGCTGTCCATGCTGGAGTACATCAATACCGCCGTGATGAGCAACGAACGCAATGACCCAAAAGCAGCCACATGGGTGTACTTTGACGAAATCTATCTGCTACTGCGCGATTCTTTGAGCGCCAATTTCCTGTACACAAGCTGGAAACGTTTTAGGAAGTACAACGCCTACGCCACCGGCATCACGCAGAATGTGCAAGACTGCCTAACCAATGACACAGCCTATGCAATGCTGGCAAACTCCGAATTTGTAGTTATGCTGCGTCAGACCAAGGACATTGACAGCGTAGTAGAACTGTACGGCTTGTCCGAGCCGCAGCGGAAATATTTGCTGTTGGCCCAACCCGGTGAGGGAATTATCAAGATGGGCAACAGCCTTATCCCATTCAATAACCCTCAACCGAAAGACACCAAAACATACAAATTACTCACGACCAAACCCGGTGAAATGGAGTGAATCCTATGAGTGAAAATGAAATCCGCGTGCTGTATGTGCAGCCCGGTAAATACCCGGAGGAACGCACGATTCCCAACACATTAAGGGCATTGCAGGAGCTTGTCGGCGGTGATATTGAATGTTGCCGTCCGTGGAGAGATAGCGTTTGCGTTATCTGCAACGACTCCGGGAAGATTGACGGTTTGCCGCCTAACCGGCTTTACGGACATACAGATTTTCTTGCAGGTTCTTTTGTGGTCTGCGGCAATGGCGGAGAAGACTTTATCAGTTTGACTGATAGACAGGTTTTCTTATATGAAAGGCTGTATCATAACCCTGTTGTCTTTCTCCCCACGCCGCACGGCCTGTTGCCGATGAAATGCACTCCTGAACAGTACGAGCAATTCCAGCGCGATGGCAATAAGCTGAAAATCAAACCCATCGACCACGGAGATCGCTAAGAGCATGATTTTACACAAACAAAAGGCGGGGTGTCGCCCGCCTTAGAATCTCAAAAATATAACCTCATATATAAAGAAAGAAGGAGGACACCACCATGACCGAACCTAAGTTTATGACCCCTGCCCACCGTAGGGCATACTTAACCCACCTCAACCGCTGCAAGGCAATGGACAGCTACCACCGCGCACTGATTTACACCCTGACTGCCGTACCCGCACTCCGCAACAACATTGAAAGTTGCTTCGACTTTGAAAAGATGAAATCAAGTCGGAATCACTGGCCGCCGGTTGGCAGACCGGCGGCACAGTCAAGCTGACCCGTTTTGCCTATAACCTTTGGAATGGGTACTCTGACAAATCCTGCACACCCTATGACCTGTTCGACTGTTCCTTTGCGCCGTATATGTACGAGGCCGTAAAACTGCGCTACCCGGAATATACGCGCCAGTTGGACGATATGGTAATTGACGATGTCCGGAATTAAAGCAAAGCGCAAGCAGCTTGTGCGCAAAACACTTATGCGGGCCAAGGCGCAGGGCGAACGCGCCGCCGAGCAGCGGCAGGAATTACCCGAAGAATACGCACAAACCGAGGTGCAGCAGGGCATTTCCGATGTGGCTGCCCGTACAGGCAACACCGCCAAAAGCACCACCCGCATCAGCTACCGCAAGTTTCGTGCAATGCAGGAGAAGCGGAAAAATCTCACCTTGCAGGGCAGCGCCCAATCTGCATCAAAACCGACTGAAAAAGAGAAAGTCACTGTTCCCACGCAGACCGAGCGCAGGGAAATGTTCAAAAAGAAGCGCTTCCGGCAAAAGGCCATCTCAGCCAAAACACCAGCGCCGCAAGCCCCGGTGCCGTCATCGGCCACACCGGCACCGCCGCCTTACCAAGCCCAAATGCAGCAGCACTTAAAGCGGCAGCACCTGACCCGCGAGGCTGTGCGCCGCTATCTGCAAAAGCAGACGGCAACCACAGCGGCGGGCAATACCGCTCCCATCGTTACCCACGCACCCAAGCTGCCCACAATCAGCAGTAAACAAGCCACGGTTGAAGCAATCAGCCGTGGCGTTCATTATATCGCAGCCAAAATCAAAGCCCTGCTCTCCCAAACTGTGCGGCACGCCGCGCAATCGCTGTTGGCGCTGCTTGGTGCGGGCGGCGTGGTGCTGTTGCTGGCGATGGTCATAGGCGCGGCTGCGGCGGTGATCGGCTCCCCGATGGGCATCTTGTTTGCCGATGAATCCGGCGACCCGAACAGCATCCCTATTGCCGAAATCGTAGCCGACACCAACGCCGACTTCGGCGCGGCCATCAATGACATCGTATCCGCCCACCCGGAGTGCAGCGAAACCACCATCACATACGACTACGAGGACGGTCATACATGGGCAAGCTACTGGCCGGAGGTGCTGGCTATCTTTGCAGTACATACCAACCTCAACTCTGATAGCGACGTTGTCGTTATCAATGCCGCCCAAATGCAGCGCATCCAAGACACCTTTTGGGCTATGCACGAGATCACCTACGAGGTCGAAGAAGTAGACACCACTCCCGAACCCACCGAGGACGACCCCGACCCGGAGCAGCAGACCGACTATATTTTGCACATCACCGTCAGCAGCAAAACTGTGGATGAACTGGCCGAGTTGTACAATTTCACCCAAGACCAAAAAGACATTTTGCACCAGCTGCTATCCGAGGAAATGCGCCCCAGCCTGCTTGCTCTGTGCGGCGGGATTGCTGTTGCCGATGGCGAGTTGTGCTGGCCGCTGCCGGGGCACACTTATATATCCTGCCACTTCGGGGAAGTGGACGCCTTCGGCAATGCCGGGCATCGCGGTACGGACATTCCCGCGCCGGAGAGCACACCCATCCTCGCCGCCCACAGCGGCACTGTGCTGGTCAGCGGCTGGAATGACAGCTATGGCAATCAGGTGTTGCTGGATAACGGCGCGGGTTTGTCCACGCGGTATGCCCATATGACGCAAACTGCCGTTACCGCAGGGGAAGCGGTAACGGCAGGGCAGGTGATTGGGTATGTGGGCAGCACCGGCGACAGCACCGGCAACCACCTGCATTTTGAAGTGATGCAAAACGGCGTGAGAATGAACCCTTTAGAGTTAGTGTTCGCGCAGTAATCTGCAACATGATTTTGGGGTTATTTAATAAGATACCCATATTAAGCGCTATATCGACCAGGGTATTCCTCCGATTTGTCACTGCTTACCCGTTAGCTTGAGCCAGCACTGGGTCGTTCCATTCAAATATACTAACGGTTCTGGCTGGGATAGCAATAGAGACAGGTTCTCAAACCAATGCCATAGGACCGACACAAATTGGCAAGTCAACGCAACAAAGCGCGCTTGTCTATCGGGTCGAGGATATTGCCCAAATGCTGTCCATCAGCCTGCGGGCAGCTTATACACTGTGCAACACAACAACGGATTTCCGTGTGCTGCATATAGGCACTTCGATCCGAGTCAGCAAGGCCAGCTTTGACGCATGGCTTGCCCGCATTGAGGAGGCTTAATTATGGCATACATCAACAAACGCGGCGACGGCTAACACTCGATTTGAAGCCAGGCAGCGGCAGTTCTAATTTGCAGACCTCTGCAAAGATTCAACGCATCAAGATTTGCACCCGCCCACTCCGTAGGTTTCGACCAAGGCGTTGATCAGCACCCACGCAAGCGCCGCAGCGGCGAGTAGCCGGAGCACCGGCACCCATTGCCCCCTAAGTTTAGGCCTGTACGATACCCCATACAGCGCTTCAGAACTGGGGGCAAAGCTGCTTTTCCTGTGTATTTTCACTCTCATGAAGATTGCAGAATCACTTTTTGTGGATAAACAGACATGACGAGGCTTATATCGGAAGTGGAAAGGTTACTCCATTCCGTATTGCGAAAAGCATCCTTATGGAGTCCAATCGCCATTGCGAGTTCTTCGGTTTCACCTACGGATAGCTGCGACGGCTTTTTTGCCAGAGGGTTCAGCGATTCGAAAATTTCCGGGGAAACCAAATTTCGCCAGCCATCTTTTTCCGCTCCGCAATAATCAAAACGATAGTATGTCAACAATGGGGAATCCGACACCTTCGTCACAGATATATGAAACAGTGCGTACTTTTCTGACAGGGAATCCGAAAAAATTGATTCCCGATCGATGTTATATTCCTGTAAAAATGCTTCCCCGTCAACAATTTCAGCACCGATCAATTCTATTTTCAGGCCATTCCACTCGATAGGCTTTTGCGGATACCCATAACAATCCTCGGTTGCCAAATAAGAACCATTTAAGCGTGTGATTCTCAGGCCGATTGCGAAAGAGAGAACCAGCAAAAGGAGCAAAAGCAGAATCGCACGATGATGAAGTCGTTTGTTTTTCACTTCAAACCTCCTCGTGGCAATTCTTGTCCACATTCACAATCCGGCCCTCACGCATCGCTATGATTTCATCCGCAAGCGATTCCATTTGCTGGCGATCATGGCAGGTCAGCACAATCAGCTTTCCCTTTTGGCGCAGTTCACGCAAAAGGTCACGTATTTCTTTTATTCCCGACTCATCCAACGCATTAAATGGCTCGTCCAACAGAATCAGATCAGGTGATTCAACGATAGCGGCTGCGATTCCAAGGCGCTGCTTCATGCCGAGAGAATATTTGCGGAAGGGCCTTTTGTCGGATGGGTTCAGTCCGACACGACGCAACGTATCGCCAATCTGCGCTTGCGAAACAAGTCGTTTGATATCACAGAGAAGAGAAAGATTTTTTGCGCCAGTGAATTCATCGATAAAGATTGGGTTCTCCAGCAAAAGGCCAATGCTTCGCGGGAATGAGATACCCTTACCAATGATTTCTCCATCGATTGACACGGTGCCCATTGTGGGAAGCACAAGGCCACAGATCACGCGCATAAGCATGGTTTTGCCACTTCCATTGATTCCTTGAATCCCGTAAAATCCGTCCCCCGTTTTCGCCGGAAGCACAGGAAAAACAGGCATTGATATCATCCAGAACAACATTGCCCTGAATCACCTTGGTAAGATGGTTGATTTCAACTTTCATTGCGGCCTCCTTTGAAGTCCGGGAAACAAGTCAAGTTGTAAAAACAGGAACATACCGATGAAGCATACGATTCCGGCAAATATAAGGTAGAAAAGCAAGCCTGCCCTTTCGTCGAATCCAGCGGGAGACATGGCTCTACAGCGAATCAGCATGGCATAGCAGAGAAAAGGAGATGGAAACTCAGTGAATGAGACGGCCACAAGGCAACTTAT
>ENA-OQDT01000179-OQDT01000179.1-human-gut-metagenome-genome-assembly--contig:-NODE-179-length-40955-cov-7.875061_pt1 | contig 40955 bp, 39 predicted proteins | sample MGYA00242786_ERZ504617 | MGnify/ENA primary metagenome ERZ504617 (study PRJEB26092, sample SAMD00036337) | human gut metagenome | host: Homo sapiens | study: EMG produced TPA metagenomics assembly of...
CGGTCACTTGTACGGAGATGTCCTGATGATGGATTTAGACACGCTGCGGCAGGATATAAAAAGAAATATCCTCTATCCTTGCGGCGTCAATATCGAACGCAAAGATGGTTCAGCGGCTACGGTCAGCCTGAAAGAATGGACTGAAATGGAGCTTTACGAAAAAGATGCTCTGAAAAGTTGGGGATTTTCTTATGCCCCGAATCAAGTTACGGAATGGCAGTACCACTATTCCACGATGTTCAGACAGTGGATGGATCAGGCATTTCGTTATATGCCCCAGGATTTAGAAGAACGCCTGAATATGCAATATATGGAGGCAGCCCAGAACCCGGATATGGATAAGTACCGCATACCACAGGGAACGGCAAAGCAGATGCTTCTTTATGACGAAGCCCCTGTGTATCGCCTTCTTCCATCCGGTTCGGAGAAAATTGCGCCCATTGCGGCAGTCTCTACGGGCCTGTGGTATGAAAATTACCGGGAGTTTGCCATTGCACCGGAGGATTTAGGCGCTCTGGACAAACTGATCCGCAGGGAAACTGACCGGCTCACAGGAAACCTCCCACAACTTCACAAAAACGAAGAACGCCGCCCTGCCCCGGAGCGATAAGAATTCTACACAGACTGGAGGTGATGAAGATTGGCAGGAGTGCATGAAGATTTCGGCGAAAAGATCGGCGGTGCGAAAAAAGACCTGTGGAAAGACCGCGGGCTGTATGCGGATGATCTGGAAGCCATGAATGAGCGCGAAGCCGAAAAATTTGTGAAAAAGGATAATGTCTGGAAAAAGCCGGACTATGCAGCCATGCTGGAGGAAGGGATTCCTCTTGGCGTGGTCTATTTTATCAAAAAAGCGAGGGACGGCTTAAACGCTTCCCCTCAGTATTACCGCACGGATGACACCCCGGAAAAACGGACCGCGAGACAAAAGGAATATATAAAAACAGTCCGGGAATTGCAGACAGTGCTTTCAGATGTCCGTACTGTGGAGGATGCCATAAGAGCCTATGACCGCTTTTTCGCTGACAATGGATACTTAGAAAAGGTACAGGGCTGGGGAAGCGGAATCCATTACCGGGCAACGAAAAAGGGACAGGACAATCCCGTGATCACAAACAAATTGTCCAATACCATGCTGATCCGCTCGGCTGAATATTTTGAGCGCAACTTTGCTCAGAAAGCAAAAAAGGAACAGTTTTGTGTTTCCAAAGAGCAGAAAATACCGAAAGGTTATGCGATCCACTTCAACGACGGGAAACATACCTATTCTAAAAATGAGGACTGGAAACCCGGTACCTACTATGTGACAAAAGGCTATTCGATCCTGCGGACCAATTTTGAGACCAAAGAAGCTGCCCTGAAATGGGTGCAGGAACTTGCCAAAGGCAGGAACAAAAACGGAAAGATCCGTTTTGTCCCTCCACAGCTTGCCCATGTCAAACGTACCGGACCGGATTATCGGAATGGCGTGGAGATCACCGGACAGCATTATCTTGATACCTTTGGGTTCCGCGGCGGTGAGTTTGGAAACTGGATGAACCAGAACGACCGTCAGACCTCCCTTAACATGGGATTTGAAGCACTAAAGGATCTGGCGTCAGCCCTTAAGATCAGCGATAAAGATATTGCTTATCAGGGAACGCTTGCTATCGCTTTTGGTGCAAGAGGCAGCGGCAATGCTGCGGCTCATTATGAACCTTTGCGTACAGTCATCAATCTTACGAAAATGCACGGGGCCGGTTCGCTGGCACATGAATGGTGGCATGGACTTGACGATTATCTTGGTACAAAGATGGGCGCAAAAGGGATGCTGTCAGAACAGCCCCGCCTCTATGCGCCGTTCCAAAAACTCATTGACACCATGAAGTATAAACCGGAAACACCGGAACAGGCAGCAAAGCGCACGGAAGCACAAACAGAACGCACCCGGAAAAATGCGGCAAGCTGGCTGGATTCCTCGGTTCTTGCCTCCCTGAAACGGTATGGCAATGAGGAACAGATGGAAACCTACGCAGTCTTGCGGGAAGCATTTTTGTCCGGCGAACCCGGCTCTGTGGAACAGATCAGCGCATTTAAGAAGAATGTTACCGGCCGGGTAATTCCCAAAAGTGAACGGGAACGGCTGGAAATTTTTGAGCGTATGCTTTCCGGGATGCAGGCGCAGGAAGCTCCGCAGATTGGACGGACGGAAACTGATTTTTACCGTAATTCGGTACGCATGGGAAAAGAATGTGAAAAAGACGGCGGTTATTGGGACAGCAATGTGGAAATGACAGCCAGAGCCTTTGCCTGTTATATCAAGGACAAACTGCCCTACACATCGGATTATCTGGCAGGCCATGCCGACTGTGCCCTTACCCTGGTTTCCGGTAAAGACGGAGAAATGGAGGTATTGAAAGCCTTCCCTGTGGGGGAAGAACGCCGTGCGATCAACGCTGTTTTTGACGAGATCATTCAGGATTTGAAACGGGAACAGCTATTGACCCATGCCGATGTAACGCTTCCCCTCTCTGTTTCTGAACTTCGTGAGGCAGCGGACGGTCAGCTATCCATGTTCGGCGTCGGCCGTCCTTCCGTGATGGATCAGCTTGCGGCAAACAGACCGGCAGATAAAAAATCACCGGCACAGACGGTTTCCAGAAAAAACCATGAGCCGGAAATATAGCAGGAGGTGAACAGCATTTTGGAAGAAAATAGGGATTACCATGCCTACCGGTATGGCGACCACTTGACGCCGGGATTGGAGCTTAAAATTGAGCACAGCGTAGTTTGTGAAAATGTGGATATTTCTACACTGATCACAATGGGAACAGATAGCCTGGAAGCCATGCGCCAGGGAAGTATCGACGGGGAGCAGAAAGCCTATGAAATCGTGGTGGCTGCCGCAAAACAGTGGGAACAGCAGGCAGCGGCAACACAGACGATCAACCGGGCTTTGGAATATCTTCGTACACCTGAGATTGAACATACCGGCAATCAGTGGAAAGACACCGATAACTGGAGGGCGGATCAGAAAATCAGCAACCGGGTCTATCAGATGACCTGCAGTATTTGGGAAGATACGAAATATGACAGGGAAACAAAACAGAGTATTCCGGTTGCCTGGTATGTGACATGGGAAGTCCGTATTCATTCCCCGAAGCAGGGATATGGAGAAAAGATTGCCGGACAAAACCAGAAACGATATACAGATAAGAATGCAGCCATAAAATACCTGGACGGGCGGAAGAAAGCCTATTCCCATTTATTCACGGAAATTTCCCCGCCAATTCCGAAAGAATATGAGCGTCATTTTATGGTTCATGGCACTCTCTTACCTGGTTATACGGTTGAAGGACTGGAACAGACCAAAACGGAACATGCCGCCGCCGAGGTTTCGGAGGGCGGTATTTTTACGCCCCAAAACCAGGAGAAGCCTTCCGTCCTGGGGAAGCTCTCTGTGGCAAAAACCCAGGAAAAAACGCCAGCCGCTCCCGGTACGGCAATGAAAAAGAAGGAGGATATACAATTATGAAAGTGTTAATGGTAGAGCCGGGCAAGTCCCCTTATGCTGCGGAGATCGAAAGTGGTCTGAAATCCTTGCAGGCGGCAGTGGGCGGAGATATTCAGGCGGTCTATCCGTATGAGGACCCGGTGGCTCTGATCTGCAATGAAGAAGGCAAGCTGATGGGGCTGCCTTTGAACCGAGCTCTCTTTGACGATGACGGCCACATCTATGATATTGTGTCCGGGAATTTTCTGATCGTTGGTCTTGGCGAGGAAGATTTTACAGACCTTTCCCCGGACTTGATGGAGAAATACGGGGAGCAGTTCAAGTACCCTGAAAAATTTGCAAGGATTGCCGGCGAGATCATTGCAGTCAAGCAGCCTGCAACCAATGAACACCGGGAAAAACCGATGATGCACCATTCCGGCCCGGATTTGTAGAAAGAAAGGAGCCAATTATGTTAATGGCAGTAAATGAACCTTATGCCCTTATGGTGCAGCCGGACGATATTCTGATCTCTCCCCGTGAGGTAGATGAACATTTTGGGACGATGGTATGCTTTCATCCCCGCTATGCGCTGGGCGACCATCACAACCATATGGACAAAGATGACTTCCTGCGGGAAATGTATTTAGATACCGTAGGACATGATGAAGCCGGCATGAAACGCTATGAACGGATGGTAAACATTGTAAGCAGCCGTTTCCGGCATGGACCAAAGACAGAGGAACGGGCGATCGATGAAGCAATGCAGAAAGTAATTTCGGAAAAGTATCTGATGCTCCCCCTCTATCTCTACGACCACTCAGGTCTTGCCATGAGTACAGAAAGTTTCTCAGGCAGGGCTCCTCATGCAGAATGGGACAGCGGACAGGTCGGCTGGATCTATGTTTCCAAAGAAGATGCCCTAAAGGAATTTGACGCTGACAAGATGACCGGCGCCATCCGGCAGAAAGCGGACGCACTGATGCGCAGCGAAGTCGCCGCTTATGATTCCTATCTGCGTGGCGAATGTTATGGGTTTGAGCTTTATAAAAACGGGGAGCTGTCGGATAGCTGCTGGGGCTTTATGGGTAACTTTTCCGATGTGTTGAAAGATATGGCGGAATACCTCCCGGATGAGTGCAAAGGGATGGTCGATCATCTGGAGGAACAGGAACGCCCGGCTACGATCATCAAGACGCTTTTGAAACATGCTAAAATTCAGGTCGATCAGGCAGCAAAAGCCTTTGAACACGCTTCCCGACAGCAGGTTCTTGGGGAAAGCCGGTAAAAAGTTATTTCCATATTATAAATACCGATTTTATCAGAAAGGAGGATGCTCTTGCAGGAAGATCTCGAACAACGAACGGTTTCTGTTTCTATACAGGCAGCAAAACTGTCAGGGCGGGTACTGCGTGCGGCTATTGCTGCGGTACTCCAAAAGATGGAACAGGAACGCACAATGCCAAAAGTCGGGCGCAACAGCATGAAGCGGCTGACTTATAAAGACCCCGGAGCCAATACCATTGAAGTTTCAGGGCGAATCCGCTCTTTTGAACGGTATGCCAGGAAACATCAGGTACGCTACCATATAGAAAAGGAACTTGGGACCGATCCCCCAAAATGGACGGTATATTTCAAGGCAAACCAGGCGGATGCACTGACGGCAGCTTTTAAGGAATATACGAAGAAAGACCTTACACGCAGCACCAGACCGTCGCTGCTTACACAGCTTCATAAGTTCAAAGAACTGGCGCAGTCGCTTGGCCGTGACCGTGTAAAGAACAAAGAACACGGAGGACCGGAACGATGAAGATTGATGCAGAAACACTGAAAAAACAGGTCATTCTCCATCTGCCTTATATTCTGTTCCTTCTGGTATTTGCCAAGCTGGGCGAGGCGGTGCGTCTGGCTCCCGGAGCAGACGCTTCCCAAAAGCTGTTAGGACTGTCCGAAGGCTTTGCCCTTGCGTTTCAGAGTATGTGGCCGGGAGCGGCAATGGACTGGCTGATTGGTTTATGCGGTGCAGCCATTATGCGGCTGGCAGTCTATCTTAGAGGGAAAGACGCTAAGAAATACCGCAAAAATGTGGAATATGGTTCTGCAAGATGGGGAAATAAAGCCGATATTGCCCCATTTATGGACCCAAAGCCGGAAAACAATATCATTCTTACCCAAAGTGAAGGACTGATGTTAAACGGACGGCCCAAAAATCCGGCCAATGCAAGAAATAAAAATGTACTGGTAGTCGGAGGATCAGGTTCGGGAAAAACGCGCTTTTTCATCAAGCCCAATCTGATGCAAATGCACAGTTCCTACGTCGTCACCGATCCGAAAGGTACAGTCCTTGTGGAATGCGGAAAGATGTTGCAGCGAGGCACACCAAAGCTGGACAAGGACGGAAAGCCTGTGCGTAATGAAAAAGGAAAGATCATCTATGAGCCCTATAAAATACGGGTATTCAATACGATCAATTTCCAGAAAAGTATGCACTTTAACCCATTCGCCTACATTCATTCCGAGAAAGATATTCTGAAGATCGTCACTACCCTGATCGCCAATACCAAAGGCGAAGGAAAAGCCGGAGACGATTTCTGGGTCAGTGCGACACGTTCGCAGGCGGTAAAAAGTCTGCGCACAGTGTTGGTTTATTAAATAATAACCAGTCTGTGAACTGGTAATCCGATAGGTGGAATGATGGGGTAACGCCCTGAAACGTCTATCCTTGACGGACTTGCGTCAGCTGTAATGGCTGGGGTGAGAAGCTCCGTGACAACGACCGAGAGTAGTCGTAGGAATCTGCCAAAAGATTCTCGAAAACGCCCCAGAGGTGGGGTGCGCTACCTATAGGTCTAGGATCTATAAAATATCTATGGTTAGAATGTTTACTTTGGCGAGTAAACTGACGAAAACTGCGAATGTACGGTTCTAAAAGAAGACCATATAGAAATGTATGGGTGCGTTAAAGCGCAGTCAGTGTGGTTCAGTAGAAATTGACCCTACGAACGACCATGTTGTGTTACAGGCACATCCAAGCTGACAGGACTATAGCAGAGACCTAAGGATATATGTACAGATAGGATTATCGGAACGTGGAAAGGCATCAGATTCCATTATGGGATAGCCTGACGAAGAAAATAAGCAGGTGAACTGGTGCTGAAAAGCCGTGATCGAACTTATGATGAGTTCTGCGAAAAAGAGGAACTCGGAGGAATGGTCACAAGTCGGTTGAAATAAACAGGCATTATTCAGTCTTATGATAAGGATTACGAGTAAGACCAAAAGGGTCACTTTCGAGAGGAGGTGATGCCTTATGCCAAAGAAAAGTAAAACATTATGTGTAGATGACCTGCGTCATGCGGATGTACTATGGAAATGCAAGATACTTTTGATGAACTATATCAAAAAAGTCAGAACGGTGAAGTATTTGAGAATCTTATGGATTTGATAGTGAGCAGGGATAACATTTTACTTGCGTACCGAAACATCAAAGCGAACAAAGGCAAGCTACACGGCAGGAACAGATAAAAAGAACATCACAGATATTGGGAGTCGAACTCCTGATGATGTGGTAAAAAGAGTGAGATTTATTGTTACGGGAAGACGAACACGGCTACAGACCAAAGCCTGTAAGACGGAAAGATATCCCGAAACCAAACGGAAAAACACGTCCGCTGGGAATCCCATGCATATGGGATAGGCTGATACAGCAATGTATCAAGCAGATCATGGAACCAATCTGCGAAGCAAAGTTCAGCAATAATAGTTATGGATTTCGTCCGAACAGATCCGTTGAACATGCCATTAACAGAACCTACACCATGCTTCAAATGATGAACCTTCATTATGTTATTGAGTTTGATATTAAAGGATTTTCGATAACGTAAATCATAGCAAGTTAATCAGACAGATATGGTCGCTGGGTATCCATGATAAAACGCTGATTTTTATTATCAAGCGAATACTAACAGCTCCAATTAAAATGCCCGATAATACAACGGTACTGCCCAACAAGGGTACACCACAGGGAGGAATTATCTCACCACTACTGGCAAACATCGTTCTAAATGAATTGGATTGGTGGATAGCCAGTCAATGGGAGGAAAATCCAATTGCTATAAGCAGAGGGCGAGAAAGAATAATCGGAAAAACTAAGGTTTTTGATAAAAGCCATGGTTATAGGATTATGAAAAACACAGAAATGAAAGAAATGCATATCATTCGGTATGCGGACGATTTTAGGATTTTCTGTAGAACGAAAGAGGACGCAGTCAGGACAAAAGAAGCGGTTACGGAGTGGATTGAAGAGAGGTTGAAATTAGAGGTGTCTCCTGAGAAAACAAGGATTGTGAACACCAGAAAACGGTGGTCAGAGTTTCTTGGATTCAAAATAAGGGTAAGGTTGAAGCATCATAAATATGTGGTGCAGTCGGCAATCTGTGACAAAAAGGTTGAAATTGAAAGAGCAAAGCTAGTGGAACAAGCGAAAAACATCGCAAAACCCAGAGAGAAAAAAAGTTGTTTATCAGAAATTCAGCTATATAACTCCATGGTGTTAGGCATACAGAATTACTATCAGCTTGCCACCTGTATCAGTATTGATTGCAGAGAATTCCATAGGCGAGTAATGACAGTTTTGACGAACAGGTTAAATACAGAAACAGGAAGTATGCTAAAACGTGAGGGTGGAACTATCACCCAAGCAGAAAAGGAAAGATTCGGACAGTCAAAAATGATTCGATATGTTTCAGGAATTGACCAGATGATCTATCCGATTGCATTCATCAAAAATAAAATACCGATGGCGAAGCGATCAATCGTTTGTAGTTATACAAAAGAAGGTCGTGCTCTGATTCATACAGAACTTAACCTTAATCAGTATGTTCTGAAAGGACTGAGAGAAAAAATATCCGTTGGTCATAGCACAGAATACCATGACAGTAAAATATCTTTAATTTTCTGCTCAAAAGGGAAAATGTGCAATCAGTGGAGAAGAATTCGCAGATGCGGAACATGTAGCTGTATGGCTCAAAGTACCAGGATCACTTGGTGGATTTGAAAGATATAAAAACATGGTTCTGATTCACAAAAAATATCTGATTCTGTTACAAGAACTGCCCCAAGCAGCAATAAAAGACCTGATAAAAACACTCAATATCACAAAAAAGATGCTCGTGAAAATCAATAGTCTGCGAGAGCAGGCGAACCTGTCAGCAATAATATAAAACTTAAATTTGGTGACTGATTAAATGTCTTGTGAAGACAATCGATGGAGCGCCGGATGCGGTGAAAGTCGCATGTCCGGTGTGAAGTGGGGGAAAAGGTGGAGATAATATCAAAACCTTACCTATCACTATAAGCAGAAACCTTGCTTTATACGGCACTGATCGGATATATCTACTATGAAGCTCCGGTAAACGAACAGAATTTTGCCACACTGGTAGAAATGCTGAACGCAATGGAGGTCCGTGAGGATGACGAGTCATTCAAAAATGCCGTTGACCTTCTCTTTGACGCTCTGGAACAGAAAGACCCGGATCATTTTGCCCTGCGTCAATATAAAAAATATAAGCTCGCTGCCGGAAAAACAGCGAAGTCGATCCTTATTTCCTGTGCTTCCAGACTGGCTCCTTTTGACATTAAAGAAGTCAGGGAAATTACCATGTATGACGAACTGGATCTGGATATGCTGGGAGATGAACGGACTGCTCTTTTCCTTATTATGAGTGATACGGACGGAACCTTTGCATTTTTGATCAGTCTGATCTATTCCATTTTGTTTAACCGCTTATGCGAGCGGGCGGATGATGTATATGGGGGCAGGCTTCCCATCCATGTGCGCTGCCTGATCGACGAGGCGGCAAATATCGGGCAGATCCCGAACCTGGAGCGTCTTATGGCGACCATCCGAAGCCGTGAGATCTCTGCCTGCTTGGTGCTGCAGGCGCAAAGCCAGCTCAAAGCCCTGTATAAAGACAACATGGACACCATCATCGGTAACTGTGACGCCTCTCTTTTCTTAGGAGGCAAAGAAGAAACTACCTTAAAAAGCTGGAACTCCCTATTAGGGAAAGAGACTATTGATCTGTATAACACCAGTGTCACAAAGGGAAATCAGGAATCCCACGGACAAAATTTTCAAAAGCTGGGAAAGGACCTGATGTCGGTGGATGAACTGGCAGTTATGGACGGGGGCAAATGTCTGCTGCAGATCAGGGGTGTGCGGCCGTTCCTCTCCCGGAAATACGATATAACCAAACACCCAAATTACAAACTGCTTTCCGATTTTAATGAGAAGAACGCTTTTAATATCGAAAAGTTTCTTTCTACCCGGATGCCGATGCGTCCCGGTGAACGATACCGTAATTATGAAGTCACAGCCGAAGATCTGGCTTCCCAGACTTTATAGAGTTGTTCCTGCCTGTCAAAGCATGACGCCCTGGCAGGCTTTGTTTTTGTCACGATGAAAGGAGGATATTTTGAGGATTCGTGATTCTCCCTGAAAAGTAAATAACCGCAGGATTTTTCCTGCCCCATGCCGCCGTGCTGTTTGAAACAGATTTTTTTCTAAAAACAGTGCGGCGGCTTTTTTTTGTTTCCGGCCTGATACGGCCATATCACAAATTAAAATTTCTGAAATTAAAGGAGGAACATTATGGCATTTTTTGCAAGCGCGATTGATACTTTGAAGATCCTTGTGATCGCCCTGGGCGCAGGTCTGGGCGCATGGGGTGTTGTAAACCTTCTCGAAGGTTACGGAAATGATAACCCAGGTGCAAAATCCCAGGGGATCAAGCAGCTTATGGCAGGCGGAGGTATCGCTCTGGTTGGTGCAACGCTGATCCCGCTGCTTTCCGGCCTGTTCGGTTAAGGGCTGACTTATGGGCAGTCTGTTTGAATGGATAACAGACTGGATTAAAGAGGGCCTGATCGATGCGATCACCGGACAGTACACCAGTATTTTCAACTCCGTCAACAATCAGGTTGCGGATGTGGCAAATCAGGTAGGACAGACCCCGCAGGGCTGGAATGGCGGCGTGTTTTCCATGATCCAGAATCTTTCGGAAACCGTCGTCATTCCCATTGCGGGCATGATCCTGACCTTTGTTCTGGTGTATGAACTGATCCAGATGATTCTCGAAAAGAACAACATGCACGAATTCGATACATTCAACATCTTCAAGTGGATTTTCAAGACTTTTGTTGCCACTTACCTGCTCACCAACTGTTTTACGATTGTGATGGCGGTCTTTGATGTGGCCCAAAATGTGGTGTCGCAAAGTGCCGGTGTCATAAACGGGAACCTGGATGTGCAGGCGGCGTTGTCTGATCTGAAAACCCAGCTTGAAGCAATGGGAATGTGGGAACTGATTGGACTGTGGCTGGAAACCAACATCATCAATCTGTGTATGTGGGTACTGTCCATCGTGATCTTTGTCATTGTATATGGCCGTATGATCGAGATTTATTTAACCGTGAGCCTTGCACCGATCCCGTTTTCCACAATGGCAAACCGGGAATGGGGACAAATGGGAACCGGGTATCTGCGTTCCCTTTTTGCCCTGGGCTTTCAGGGGTTTTTGATCCTGATCTGTGTTGCCATTTATGCAGTGCTGGTCCAGTCTATCCCATCGTCCGGCGACGTGCACGGCGCGATCTGGGGAACGGCGGGTTATACGGTACTGCTGGCTTTTGCCCTGTTTAAGACAGGTTCGTTATCCAAATCCATATTTAATGCAAGATAGCATGAACAAAACCAATTCTAAAAAGGAGGATTTTATATATGAGTAAAACCAATACAGAAAAAATGGCGCCGGAGACACAGACGCCGGAAATGGCAAACGGCATGAAGCTGGATGTCCGCGTGCGTCCGATTGCCCCAATGGGAAACCTGCTGGCGTTTGCCAATGTTACGATTGGCGGATGCTTTAAGATTGACGGCTTCCGTATCTGTTCCAGTGAAAAGGGGCTGTATGTCAATATGCCCGCAACCCAGGATAAGGGAGGCAACTGGAAAGATGTCTGCTGGCCGGTTACGGCAGAGTTCCGCAAGCAGCTCAACGATGCCTTAATCGATGGGTACGGGCAGGCTATTGAAAATTTGCAGGCAACTCTTGAAGCGACAAAGGGAGCAGCGGAAAAACCTTCCCTGACCGGTGCATTGAAAGAAAATGCCGGTAAGGTCAAAGAACAGCCGGCCAAACCGGCCACATCTAAGAATGAGCAGGCTCGCTAATGCCGGAAACGAAACAGTACGGCATTATCTATGCCGATCCGCCCTGGCATTATGACAGGAAACATGGAAGCGGCGTTGCGGAAAACCATTACCCCACAATGAGCATTGAAGAAATCTGTGCCCTGCCGGTATCGGAACTTGCCGCAAAAGACAGTGCCCTTTTTCTGTGGGCGACCTTCCCGCAGCTCAATGAAGCCTTCCGGGTGATCGATGTCTGGGGATTCAAATATAAAACGCTGGCTTTTCTATGGCTCAAACAGAACCGGAAAGCGGATAGCTGGTTTTATGGCATGGGCTTTTGGACCCGCTCAAACGCGGAGGTCTGCCTGCTGGCAACCAGAGGCCGTCCGAAACGCCAATGTGCGGGAATCCATCAGTTTGTGATCTCCCATATTGAGCAGCACAGCAAGAAACCGGACGAGGTGCGGGATAAGATCGTAAAACTCATGGGCGATCAGCCCAGAGTGGAACTGTTTGCAAGACAAAAGACACCCGGCTGGGATGTATGGGGCAATGAAGTGAACTGTACGCTGACTATGCCGGAGCGAAAGGGGTGATTTTGATAGAACAAGATGCAAAGCGGCTGCTTATGGAACGGCTGGACGAGTGTTTGAAGGTTCATGCGGATATGCTGGATGCACAGAACATCGGCAGTATTTACGAGTTACAGGGACTTTCGGAACTCCACTATTATCTGAAGGTTGAGCATGTATTTACTCCGGCGGAAGTAGAGGCGCTTCTTTCTTTTCAGGACCCGTTGGATGTAGCCCGATGGTGTTGGGAAGAAAATAACCATGAACACAGTTTCCCGATCTGCGATCTTCTCAAAGAAATTGATGCAGCGCAAAAATTTGAACATTTCACAAGCGAACCTTCCGCACAGGACAAATATACGCTCCTGATGAAACGGCTGGGACAGAATTACTTTGCTTACAGGGAAAGCCTTATGTCAAGAGATAAGGAATCCTTAATTGAAAAAGCTGCTGAAATTACAGCCATGCAGGAGGCGTATTCCTATCTGACAACAAAGTTTGAGTTCAGGGATGAAATGCTGGATGATGTGCTGGCGCTTGAGAATCCTTTGAAATACTTTGCAGACCGTTGGCTTATGCCGGTTTCAGATGTGTTCGACGTGGATATGGATATTCGGGAAAATATTGCCGGAATCCGAGACAGCCAGGAATACCTGTGTCAGAGAGAGCCGGCTGTTTCTGTCCTGGCACGGCTGCAAAATGCGGCTCAGGAAGTGCGGGAATGTCCGGCTGCGGAGAAAGCGGTACGCGATTTTGGTGCACGCTAATGGACCGGAAACTATATTACGATGGGAGGTGTATAGATGCCTTATGTACCTGTACCAAAGGATTTAACCAAAGTTAAGACCAAGCTGGCCTTCAATCTGACGAAGCGCCAGCTTATTTGTTTCAGCCTTGCCGGGCTTGTCGGCCTTCCGGTGTATTTCTTTACCCGCGGGGCGATCGGCAATTCGGCGGCTGTACTTTTGATGATCGGGCTGATGATGCCCTTTTTCTTCTTCGCCATGTATGAGCGTGACGGGCAGCCGGCAGAAAAGATCTTGAAGAACCGGCTCCGTTATAAGCTCTGGCCGAAGGACCGTCCATACAGGACGGATAACCTGTATAAATCTATGTCAAAGAAGGAGGTTACAAAGATTGCCAAAAAACAAGCAGCAGGAAGCTCAGGAAAAGCGTCTGCAAAAAAACATCAGGCAGGCCAAAAAGACCGGAGCCGATGCAAAGCAGGGCAAAACTAAGTCTGCCCGTTCCAAGCCGTCTAAAAAAGGCGGCTTTTTTGCCGGGCTGAAAGCAGATGCCCCGCAGACGGTCCAGCAGAGCATTCCCTACCGTGAAATGTACCGGGATGGGATCTGCCGGCTGACTGATACCCTTTACACCAAAACGGTGCAGTTTTTTGATATTAACTATCAGCTTGCACAGGCAGATGATAAAGCACAGATCTTCGAGGGTTACTGCGATTTCTTAAATTACTTCGACGCCTCGATCCATGTGCAGCTTACCTTTATCAACCAGCGGGCCAATATGCAGGATTTTACCAGAAGCATTGACATCCCTCCCCGCGGCGACGAGTATGACGGAATCCGCAGGGAATACGGGGATATGTTAAAGAACCAGTTGCAGAAAGGAAATAACGGTCTCACCAAACGTAAATACATTACCTTTGGGATCGAGGCAGATGACCTGCGTACTGCGAAAATGCGTCTGGAACGCATTGAAACGGATGTGCTGGCAAATTTCAAGACCCTTGGAGTCCAGGCAAGATCCTTAAACGGACTGGAACGTCTGGAGCTTCTTCACAGCCAGCTTCACCCGGACGGTCAGGAAAAGTTTCATTTCCAGTGGTCGGATCTGCCTAAGACCGGTCTTTCTACCAAAGACTTCATTTCCCCATCCGGGCTGTCTTTTTCAAAGGATGGAAAGACATTCCGGGTAGGCGATCATTCCGGTGCTGTCTCCTTTTTGCAGATTTTGGCGCCGGAGCTTACCGACCGGCTTTTAGCGGATCTTCTTGACTTAAACGACGCCGTGACCGTCAACCTGCATATCCAGTCTATCGACCAGGCGCAGGCGATCCGAAACATCAAGCGTAAAATGTCGGACCTGCAGAAAATGACCATTGAGGAACAAAAGAAAGCGGTCCGATCTGGGTATGACATGGACATCATTCCCACCGACCTTGCCACCTATGGAGAAGAAGCCAAAAATCTTTTGCAGGATTTACAGAGCCGCAATGAGCGCATGTTCCTTGTGACGGTACTGGTGGAAAATATCGCTGCCAAACGTCAGAAGCTGTTCAATGATATTTTTGCCGCTTCGGGTGTGGCACAGAAATACAACTGTGCCTTAAAACGGCTGGATTACCAGCAGGAACAGGGGCTTATGTCCTCGCTTGCTCTTGGTACGAACCAGATTGAGATTGAGCGCGGGCTTACGACTAGCAGCACAGCGATCTTTGTACCGTTTACCACCTGTGAACTGTTCCAGGAGGGCGAGGCATTGTATTACGGCCTGAACGCCCTTTCCAATAACCTGATTATGGCGAACAGAAAAACGCTGAAAAACCCCAATGGGCTGTTTCTCGGTACCCCAGGAAGCGGCAAATCTTTCTCTGCCAAGCGTGAGATCGTCAATGTGTTCCTTCTGACGGAGGACGACATCATTATCGCCGACCCGGAAAATGAGTATGGGCCGCTGGTACAGCAGTTCGGTTCCCAGGGGCAGGTCATTGATATTTCCCCTACTTCCACGAACTACATCAACCCGATGGACATCAATCTGGACTATTCCGATGATGAAAACCCGATCACTTTGAAAAGTGATTTTATCCTGTCGCTGTGTGACCTTATCATCGGCGGCAAAGAAGGACTTTCCCCCATTGAAAGGACGATCATCGACCGTTGTACCAGACTGGTGTACCGGGAATACCTGCAGGACCCGTGCCCGGAAAATATGCCGATCTTAGGTGATCTTTACGAGCTGCTTTTGAAACAGTCTGAACCGGAGGCACAGAATATCGCAACGGCGCTGGAAATCTATGTCAATGGTTCCCTTAACGTGTTCAACCACCGTTCCAATATCCAGATGGATAAACACCGGGTACTGTGTTTCCAGCTTAAGTCACTGGGAAAAGCCTTAAAGGAAATCGGGCTTTTGATCATGCAGGATGCGGTGTGGAACCGTGTCACGGCCAATCGCTCCAAACATAAAACAACCTGGTTCTATATCGACGAATTCCATCTTCTTTTGAAAGGGCAGACAGGAAGTTTCAGCGTGGAGATCTGGAAACGCTTCCGTAAATGGGGCGGAATCCCATCAGGTTTAACGCAGAATGTCAAGGACCTTCTGGCTTCCCGTGAGATCGAAAATATTTTTGAGAACTCGGACTTTATCTATATGCTCAACCAGGCCCAGGGAGACCGTCAGATTTTGGCAAAGCAGTTGGGAATCTCCCCGCACCAGCTTTCGTATGTGACCCATTCCGGTCCCGGCGAGGGGCTTTTGTTCTTTGGAAATGTGATCATCCCTTTTGTGGACCACTTCCCGAAGGACACACTCTTGTACAGCGTGCTTACCACAAGACCGGATGAAGTGGCGGGGACCAAAGCGTGAGACAAAAATTAAAATGGATCGGAGGTGAGAACAATGGCACACGACAGGGAATTTCAAAGGAGGCGCAAAGATACCCGGATGCCGGTGCGTGATTCCCACGGGGAGGATCAACCGGCAGCCAGGCAGACCGAACAGGATTTTGACCTGCGCAGGGCACGGGACACCCCTTCTTCTGTCAACGGCAAGACACACAGGCAGGACATCCCTGTACAGACGGAATTTTCCCATCTGTCACCGGAAACACCGGCGTCCTTGCTGGAACAGGGCGAAGCGTATGCAACCGCTTTGGATGGTTTTTCGGAACACTTTGAGACACCGGATGCTACCAGGACAGCGCCCCCGATACAGGACAACGTGCGAAGCAATTTCCGGCAGGAGGCTTCCAGGCGTTCTTTTGTAACAGAGGATGTGACAGACCATGATACCGGAAAATATGCTCCTTCTTCCGAAGGCTCAGCCCCACCGAACGGCACAGACAGATCCGGTCAGGAACACCGTTACCGAACACACCAGCATGGGAACAAATATCAGCAGCGTTTTCAGGAAGCGGCACAGGCGGAGGAACAGGCAGCGCAGAAGGAAAAGGGTATGGATAGCGAACCGCCGAAAACATCCAAGCTGGAATTTACTGCGGATGAACTGCCGCCGGAGACAAAGGATAAAAAGCTCACCCATGCAAGACGGAAGGCGGAACGGACTGCACAAAAAGCAGAGCAGGCGCAAAATCGTCTACCTGCCCGGAAGAAACTGCGCATGGAGACGGTTTCCGACCCGGAGACCGGAAAAGCCAAAAAACACTTAAAATTTGAAAAGGAGGTTAAATCCCAAAAGGCCCATGTAAAAGGACCTGTACCTCTGCGTCCGGTCAAGGCGGGCGCCAATACTGCCATTGGTTACGCTCATAAAAAGATTTATGAGGCAGAGGATGAAAATGTGGGGATCAAGGCAGCCCACCGCTCTGAACTTGTGGGCGAGGCGGGGCTTCGCACGGCATATCACCGGCATAAAACTGCCCCCTACCGAAAGGCAGCGAAATTACAGCAAAAATCAGCAAAGGCAAACGCAAGACTTGCCCACCGGCAGGCTCTTAGCGACCACCCGGAGTTGAAGAAACATGCGATTGCCCGGATGTGGCAGAAACAAAAACTGAAAAGGCAGTATGCCAAGGCTGCCCGTGAAGCCGGGAAACAGGCCAAAAATGCCGCAGTCGCAACAGAGAGGGTCAGCGTCGGTATTGTCCATGCGGTCAAACAGCACCCTGTGATCTGCCTTGTTCTCCTGCTTCTCCTTTTGGTAATTTTCCTGATCACATCCCTGTTTTCCACGTTCTCCAATATCGGGACCGGCGGTTTGGGAAGTCTGGCTGCTTCTACCTATCTTGCAGATGATCAGGACATCAACCAGGCGGAGCTTACCTATACCGAATGGGAAACGGATCTGCAAATGGAAATAGACCGGGTGGAATCAGACCGCCCCGGCTATGACGAATACCGGTATAACCTGGGCGCAATCGAGCATGACCCGTATGTGCTGATGGGGTATCTGACTTCTGCTTATCAGGGATTTACTTACGATGAAGTGGAAAGCGTGCTGCGGCAGCTTTTCCAGGAACAATATACCCTGTCCTTTTCAGAAGAAACCGAGATCCGTTACCGCACCGAAACTTCCGTTGATCCGGAAACCGGGGAAGAAACCCAGGAGGAAGTGCCTTATGAATGGCGCATCTTAAATGTCAAGCTCACAGTCACACCTCTAGAAAACCTGGTCGTTTCCCGGATGAACGCAGACCAGAAAGAGATCTGCGAGATCCTGCTGCAGACAAAAGGAAACCGCCAGTATGTCAAAAATGTCTTTGGCACCAACTGGCTCCCTTATGTGACCAGTTATTACGGCTACCGGGTACATCCCATCAGTGGGGAAAAGAACTATCACACCGGTGTGGACATCGGGATGCCGGAGGGCACAGAGATCCTTGCCGGGCATGACGGAACGGTCACCCTTGCGGGAAATGCCGGCGGTTATGGCTTGTGTGTCGCTATTGAAGGCGAGGCATACGAAGGACATACCCTGACGACCAAATACGGGCACTGTTCCCAGATCCTTGTTTCTGCCGGGCAGGAGGTCAAAGCCGGGGATGTGATTGCAAAGGTCGGGAATACCGGAAATTCTACCGGGGCCCACCTGCACTTAGAAGTCCTGGTTGACGGCCAGTATTTGAATCCCCTGTATTTTGCCGATACCGGCGATACCAGCGAACGGCACCTGCCGGAAGTTGGTTCAGGCGGCACAGGAAACTACTTCGATTATGACATTCCACCGGAAGCCCTTGCGGATGAACAGTTTGCCGCAATGATGGCCGAGGCGGAAAAATATCTTGGCTATCCGTATGTATGGGGAGGCGCAAGCCCTTCCACTTCCTTTGACTGTTCCGGCTATGTGTCCTGGGTGATCAACAACTGCGGCGTTGGCTGGAATTTCGGAAGGCTGACCGCGGATGGTCTTTTAGGTGTATGTACGCCGGTATCAAGTGCGGATGCAAAACCGGGCGACCTGATCTTCTTCCAGGGGACCTACAACACCAGCGGCGCAAGCCATGTAGGGATCTATGTGGGAAATGGAATGATGATCCACTGTGGAGACCCGATTTCTTATGCAAACATCAATACAAGCTACTGGCAGCAGCATTTTTATACATTTGGGCGTCTGCCTTAACAGATTGGAGGTAATAAATTGAATCCTAAAATTGAAAAACTGGAAAAGGAAATTGAAAAGACCAAAACAAAGATTGCGGAAATGCAGGCAAAGCTCCATAAGCTGGAGGAACAGAAAACAGAGCTGGAAAATACCGATTATGTAGCGGTGGCGCGCAGTTTCAAACTGACGCCCCAGCAGCTTGCGGACTTTTTTGAAATCACAGCAGGCAGCCCCTTCGGAAACTGTTTTACCGCAGGAGAAGGAGGATGTGCATGAGGCTTAAAAAAACTTTCCCTGCTGCTGGCGCTTACGCTTCTTGTAAGTGTCAGCGCATTACCTGTAACGGCTCATGCCGGCGGTTCCAAAGACACCACACCGCCAACGCTGACTGCTTCCATGGAGGGCGATGCCCTGAAAATAGAAAGCAGTGACGATCTATCCGGCGTGGAGGCGGTCTTTGTTGATGAAAACCGTATCAACTCCCTCACCGACGGGAAAGCGTCGGTCGCACTGAAAGATTATGCCGGAACAGAAAAACAGGTAAGCATATACGCAAAAGATTATGCCGGCAACCGTTCTGATGTGGTAAAGCTGGATAATCCGTATTACAAAGAACCGGCTCCTGAAAAGAAACCTGCTACGACAGCACCCCAGAGTCCGTCCGGTACACAGACAAAACCGCCTAAGGAAGAAAAACCTTCCGGCTCAAACGCTGCAACCCCTTCCGGCGGCGGAAATTCTTCCGGTTCAGATAACAGTACCGGACAGCAGGAAAATACTTCTGCGATCCCGGAAGGTGCATTTACCCCGGAAGGCACCGGAACGGTACAGGACAACATCAGCGGTACGGATGGGGAAAAACAGTTTTACACCATCACTACGGACGCGGGCAATGTCTTTTATCTGGTGATCGACGGGAAACGGGAAGATAACAATGTCTACTTCTTAAACGGCGTCACAGAGTCCGACCTGATGGCACTTGCAGAAAAGAACAATGGCAGCATGAGCATGATCCCCCAGGAAGAAAGCTGTAACTGCACAGAAAAATGTGAGGCAGGAAAGGTTAATACCGGCTGTCCGGTCTGCAAAAATGACTTAAATGGCTGCAAAGGAAAAGAAAAGCCGGCGGAAACTGAAAAACCGGCAGAACCGGAAAAGCCGAAGAAAGAAACCGGCAGCGTCGGCACGATCCTGTTTATCCTTGCTGCCTTACTTGCGGTCGGCGGGATCGGTTACTATGTAAAAATCGTGCGTCCGAAACAGCAGGCCGAGGACGATGCGGAATTTGAGGATGACGGTTATGGCGAAGGCTTTGACCCGGATGAGGCATACGGGGAACCGGAATATCTTTCCGAGGATGATTTTGACGACAAGGACAGCAAATAAGGCCGTCCTTTTAGATTTTATGAAAGTGAGGATTTTTTCATGGAACATATCATAACCAGACGCCGCGGCTTTCGCAAGCTGTTGGCGTTTTTGCTTTGTATGGCAAGCATTTTGGGGCTTCTTCCGGCTCAGGCTTTTGCCATGTCTGTCGGACAGACGGCAAGCTCCTGGCTGGGCGACCAGTATGTGGGCTCTGATGGGAACCACTACCGTGCCCCGGCGCCTTACACCTATCTTGCCTACCATGCAGACGGAACCATCGATGTACACACCAGTTCCGGGGGCAATGCTTACCGGCATTATATGCTGACGGATTCTGACGGGATCAGCCATCAGGTTTACTGTGTGGAGAGCGGGATTCCTTACCATACTTCGGAAAACACCTATGTTTCGGAAAGCGGGACCAACAGCCAATATCTGAACCTGCTTCCTGCCGAGGCAAGGAGGGGGATCACCCTGACTGCAATCTATGGCTGGAAACCCGGTTCGGCGCTCCCTGTTTCCGGGATCAACGAGGACGACTATAAGATGGCGACCCAGATCATCCTCTGGGAATACCAGCAGCAGCTTAGAAGCGATCCGTACAGCCGCCACGGAAACGGCCACGCAGACGCCGACCAGTATTTCAGCGTGATCGCCGGACGACCGGCAGAAAAAGCCTATGACTGGATTCTGGCACAGGTAGCTTCCCATTCCACAGTCCCTTCCTTTACTTCTTCTAAGAAAAGCGAAGCACCGGAACTGGAACTGAAATGGGATGTTGAAAAAAAGGTCTATACCCTGACGGTCACAGATACCAATAACTTGAAGATCGATCTGGAGGCTTTGAAAGGCAGCGGCGTTTCTGTGACAAGAAACGGAAATGAATACACCTTTACCAGCAGGCAGATGATGATGGACCCGGTGCTGTTTGAATTCCGAAAGAATATCCCGGTGGCAAACGACATGCTGATCTGGGGCAGACCCGGCTACCAGACCATGATGACCGGCGCCAGCGATCCGGTTTCCTTCTTTGTAAAATTCAAAACGGAAACTTACGGTACCGCAAAACTTGTCAAGACCAGTGAGGACGGCATTGTTTCCGGTATCACCTTCCATATCTCCGGTACGGACATTTTGGGAAATGAAGTCAATGAGGAAGTTACGACCGGAGAAAACGGCCAGATTGAAAAGAAGCTCCTGCCGGGAACCTATCTGGTAAAAGAACTTCCGGTGGACCGCTATGTGACCCCTTCCGCACAGTACGTGACCATTGAAAGCGGGCAGACTTCTTCGGTACATTTCAGCAATATTCTGAAGAAATTTCGCGTCCATGTGGTAAAGAGTGATGCTGACACCGGAAATGCTCAGGGGGATGCCACGCTTGCAGGGGCGGCCTATGGGATCTTCCGTGATGGCGAACTGATCGACACTTATACTACCGGACCGGATGGCAGCTTTATGACCCGCTATTATGTATGCGGGGATGGCTGGACGATCCGGGAAATCGAACCGAGCACCGGGTATCTTCTGAATGAAACCATTTATGAAGTGGGTGCATCCCCTTCCCTGTATGAAGTGGAACTCAATACCACAGAAAATCAGGTGACGGAAACGGTTATTTACGGAAATATCCAGCTTGTCAAGCACACCGATGACCTGGACCCGGATGTGCCTGAGGGCGAAAATACCGACGATCCCAATGCTGGTATCATCGAACGCCCGGAAGCAGGCGCAGTCTTTGAAGTTTACTTAAAGGCAGCCGGGAGCTATGACGCGGCAAAGGAAAGTGAACGTGACCTTCTTACCACGGATGCGGATGGTTTTGCTTCCAGTAAACCGCTTCCTTATGGACATTATACGGTCCATCAGATCGCAGGCGAGGAAGGCAAAGCCTTTGTCCCGGACTTTACGGTATTCATTTCCTCTGACGGAAAGACTTACAGCTATATCCTGAACAACCGCACCATCACAGCCCGTCTGAAAGTTGAAAAATGTGACGCAGAGACCGGAAAGATTATCCCTGTGACCGGAACCGGTTTTCAGATCAAGGATCTTTCCACCGGGGAATTTATCACCCAGACCGTCTACTATCCGAACCCGGAAACACTGGATACCTTCTATGTTTCTGACGAGGGCTGGCTGATGCTGCCGGAGCCTTTGGCCGCCGGGGATTATGAACTTTATGAGGTGGCTGCCCCTTATGGCTATGTGCTTTCCGATCAGCCGGTACCGTTTACCATTGACGGCAGCGAGGCGGTTGTGACGGTCACTCAGTACAATATGCCGCAGAAAGGCCAGCTTACCATCACAAAGACCGGAGAAGTATTTGCTTCTGTCCAGGAAAACGACGGACTGTACCAACCGGTATATGAGGTTGCCGGACTTCCCGGAGCGGTCTATGATGTGATCGCAGATGAAGATATTTATACCGGTGACGGTACCTTGCGGGCAGAAAAAGATACGGTTGTGGAAACACTTACGACCGGCGAGGACGGCACAGCGAAAAGCGGGTCTCTCTATCTTGGCCGTTATCGTCTGGAGGAACGTCAGGCGCCTTCCGGCTGTGTGTTGAATCCTCAACCGGAATATGTGGAACTGACCTATGCGGGTGAGACCGTAGAGGTTACACAGACAGCGGCCGGTCTTTATGACGAACGCCAGAAAGTGGATGTCACACTTTTCAAGGCAATGGAGACCGATGACCTGTTCGGTCTTGGCATGAACGAGGAATATAAGGATATTTCCTTTGGACTTTATGCTTCCGCAGACCTGACGGCGGCAGATGGCAGCGTAATCCCGGCAGGTGGACTTCTGGAAGTGGTCTCTGTTTCGTCTGAGGAATCCGGCGGTTACAGCGCTTCCTTCGCTTCCGACCTGCCTTTTGGCAGCTATTATGTCAAGGAACGCACAACCAACGGCGCCTATATCCTTTCGAATCAGGAATATCCGGTTGTCTTTGAGTATGCTGGTCAGGAAACCGCCCTGGTACAGATCCTTGTCAATGAAGGCGAGGCTGTTTCCAATGAACTTCTCCGCGGGCGTGTAGACGGTGTAAAAGTCGGGGAAAACCCGGAAGGCGGCGAGGATGTCACGCTTGCCGGTGCGCTCATGGGTCTGTTTAGACCTGATACCGAAGAATTTACTGAAGAAAATGCGCTGCTTACTGCTATTACCGGAAAAGACGGCAGTTTTTCCTTTGAGAACATTCCTTACGGACACTGGATCGTCAAGGAGATCTCTGCCCCTGACCTTTATACGGTAAGCCCGCAGCAGCACCATGTATATATCGGTGCAGACGGACAGCATATCGAGATCCGTGTGGAAAACACCCTGATCCGCGGCAGTGTGCAGGTAACTAAAACCGAAGCTGTGGAGGAACCGTCCCCTGTGGAAAAGGAGGATAAGAAAGACAAGAATTCTTTCCTGCGCTTCCTGCCCGGTGCGGTGTTCGACCTGTATGCGGATTCCAACGCCAACCAGGAATATGATCCTGACGATCAAAAGATCGGTACGCTGAAAGAAACCGATGCAGGCTATCATACGGCGGAAAACCTTCTGGCTGGCGGCTACTTTATCAAAGAAAGCAAAGCGCCGGAGGGCTATCAGCCTGACTCAAACGCTTACTATTTTTCCATCACAGAAGATGGACAGGTCGCAGTTGTGGAAAATGGAGAAGCCGGGCACGGATTTACCAATGAGGCTTACCGCGGCAACTTAAAGATCACAAAGGATTCCAGCGACGGGCGCAAAGATGGTTTTGCCATCGAGGTTAAGAGTGCGGACGGCTCCTACTGCGAGACATTCACCACTCCAAAATCCGGCGTGATTGAAGTTAAGGGCCTTCGTGTCGGTATTTATACCGTAACAGAAGTTGCAAACCGGGCAAGCAAGGATTACATCATTCCTGATGCCGCCACGGTGGAGATTAAGGCAGATCAGACATCTACAGTCCAGTTCTTTAATGAAAAACCGGAAAAGCCGGATAACCCAAAGAACCCGGAAAAGCCTTCTGTTCCCTCCAATCCTTCCACCCCTCAAAAGCCGGTACCGCAGACCGGGGATGATCCGTATATTTTCCTGTATGGCGGACTGCTGGCAGCCGTACTGATCGGCGGCAGCGTATTTGCTGTGTATTATTTCAAAAAGGGAAAATACAGCAGGACTTCCCCGAAAAGAACGGCTGTCGGGGTTTCTGTCCTTTCACTCTGCGTTCTGGTGGCTCTTGGCAGCGGATTTTTGGTGTTCCGTGACTTGAACCAGTATGCTGAGAGTAAAGATGCCTATCGAGATCTTGCCGGATATGTGGAAGTACCGGAGCAGACAGCTTCCCCGGAGTCGGCACCCGATCCGACAGAACCAAAACGGGACGATGCCGATATTGTCCTGCCTTCGGTAGACTTTGAAACGCTCCGTGAAAATGGACCGGACATCATCGGATGGCTTTCCCTTCCTGATACGGTGCTCAATTATCCGGTGACGCAGACTGACAACAACGAGTATTACCTGAACCATCTTTATGACGGAACCTATAACAAGGTTGGCTGCCTGTTTGCCGATTATGAAAACCGGGCAGATTTTTCAGACCGCAATACGATCATTTATGGTCATAATATGCGGGATGGTTCCATGTTTGCGCTGCTGAACCGGTACGATGAACAAAGTTACTTTGATGCTCACAGGCAGATGTATCTCGTTACTCCGAAGGGTGGTTATGTCATGGAGATCTTTGCGGCTTTTGCAGCAAAGCCGGAAGAATCCGGCAGTGAAACTTCTCCCTGGCAGCTTTCCTGGAAGGATGACGGTGCTTATACTACCTGGCTTACAGCTATGAAGGAACGTTCTGCGGTGGAAAGTGATGTGACTGTGACCTGCAGCGATAAGGTACTGACCCTTTCTACCTGTACGCCGGGCGGCACAGGACGCTTCCTTGTCATGGGAAAACTCGTGAAAGTAGATAACGAAATATAGATTTTAGACGGTGCGGGGGCAAAAGCTCCCGCACCTGCTGTTTACAAGGAGGATTTTATTTTATGGTAAATACCATGATTTCCATTCCCGGCTATGTCCATCTTTACCGCTCACTTTTGCGGTTTTACGACATGCCGGAAAATGAAGTCCGGGAAATGCTCTATCTTCTGAATACGGCAAACCTGGACTGCTACGAGTATTATCACCCGGACCGCAGTGTGATCCAGAGCGGACCGGTCGCTTTTTGCGGATGGCTGGAAACGAAAGACTGCCGCCCTTACCGCACAGAGGTACAGCTTTACAAGTCGCTGCTGTTTTTGAAGCGCAGCATTGACCGTGACCTGATCGTATCAGCTCAGAGGGAGGCTCTGCAAACCCTGCGCTGTATCATCTCCAATCTGGAATACCGCTTTTATAAAGCCTATGGCATGGAGATCGAGGACAAACGCACGGTCTATGGGGAATGTACCTACCGTCTGGTTCCAAGGGAGGACGAACCCAGCGTGTGCCTGATGCACGACTGGATCTACCTGCCGAGTGCTTAAAATGTCCCGAATAATACACAATATTCGGGACAAAATAAGAATACGATAGTTCCCATCTCCTGATATAGAATTTGAAACTGATGTATAAATTCTGTTCTATGTGGAATACTATTTCTAAAACTCTTGAAGCCTATTGAAAATTTGTCCCGAATAATATATAATATTCGGGACAAAAGGAGGTGAGCAATATGGCAAATGGCTATTCCAAACAGATTCAGGAGCAGATAAAAGCAGCGGCGGAAGGAACTATTTTCATCAGTTCTGATTTTGCGGATATTGCCGATACGGAAACCATAAGACGGAACTTAAACCGGCTTACACAGGCAGGTATGCTTCGCCGCATTTTGAAAGGTGTTTATGAAAAACCAAAATATAGCAAACTTCTGGATGAATATGTGGCGGCAGACCCGGAAGCGGTGGCGAACGCATTGGCACGAAGTTATCACTGGACGATTGCCCCATGTGGGAATACAGCATTGAACCTGTTAGGTCTTTCAACACAGGTAACAGCAGTATGGTCCTATATCAGCGATGGTCCATATAAGACCTACGAGTGGAACTCTACAAAGCTGGAATTTAAGCACCGGACCAATAAGGAGATTACCGGATTGTCCTATATGACAAGTTTGGTTATACAGGCATTAAAAACGCTTGGCAAATCGAATGTTACGCCAGAAGTCATACAGATGCTTTCCGAAAAACTGACAGACAAGGATAAACAGGCTTGTTTGAAGGAAGCAACAGAGTCTACGGATTGGGTTTACGATACGATACGACAGATTTGTGGAGGTGAAAAGGTACAATGAGAAATATAGCAAGACTTTCAGATAACGACCGCAGGGAGCTGTTCAGAAATACAGCAGATAAAATGGGACTGAATGATGCCATCGTAGAAAAAGACTTTTGGGTATGTTTTACGCTGGATTATTTATTTCACCGCTCACCATGGAAAGAGTCCATCACCTTTAAGGGAGGTACCAGCCTTTCAAAAGCCTTTCACCTGATCAGCCGGTTTTCAGAAGATATTGATTTGATTCTGGACTGGCGTGTATTGGGATATGGCAAAGATGAACCATGGGAGAAACGTTCCAATACAAAACAGGATGCTTTTAACAAAGAAGCCAATGCGCGTGCGGAGGTATTTCTGTCCGAAACATTCTGCCCGGCAGTCAAAGCCGGCTTATCCCAGGAAATCGGTTGTGAAGCAAATGTCTACATAGATGAAAAGGATAAACAGACGGTCATTTTCGCCTATCCGCACCTTTTTACAAATACGGCGACCTTACAGGTGATCCGTTTAGAGATTGGTGCGCTGGCAGCGTGGACTCCTGCAAAAACAGCGCAGATCGAACCTTACGCGGCAAAATATTATCCGAAGATTTTTGAGCAAAAAGAAACTGCAATCCTTACCGTTGCCCCGGAACGGACCTTCTGGGAAAAAGCCACAATCCTGCACCATGAAGCGAACAGACCGGAACATTTGGAAATGCCGCAGCGGTATTCCAGACATTATTATGATCTCTACCGCATGGCTGCAACACCGGTTAAAGAAGCTGCTTTTTCCAGGCTGGATCTCCTGAAGAAAGTTGTAGATTTCAAAATGAAATTCTATCCCAGATCATGGGCGAAGTACCCGGAGGCTGTGCCGGGCACATTAAAATTACTCCCGCCGGAATATCGGTTTGCAGCATTGGAAGCGGACTATAACTCTATGCAGGATATGTTGTATGGGGATGTTCCGACATTTGAGACAGTCATAGCAGCGGTCCAGGAACTGGAAAAAGAGATCAATACACTATAAACAATTACATATCCATTTATTTGCCGACTATTCTAAGATGCTTTAGAATAGCCGGTTTCTTGTTTTCAAAGGAGGGATGCTATATTACGCAAAATGAAGTCAATGCCGTTTTTGACGAACAGGTGCGGCTCTGTGCTGATACCTTGAAACGGAAAACCAAAGAATACACCGGGGATGACCCGGACCGGCTGGGTGCATTTAAGGCAGCGGCAGCTTTACAGCACACAACGCCCCAGCGTGCCCTTGCCGGTATGCTGGCAAAGCATATTGTTTCTCTATACGATATGTGCTTTGCCGAAGAAGTGGTTTATCCGATGGACACATGGGACGAAAAGATCACAGACAGTCTTAACTATCTGTTCTTACTGAAAGCGATTGTAAAGGAGGGACATACCAATTAAACAGATTGAAGTAAAAATTTTGAACTGCCAGGCGGTAGCGGAAGCAGAAAAAAACATGGTCTTTGCGGCAAGGCTTACCCAGCAGGGACATAAGATTGCCTCAATGGACGACCTGATGGAGCTCTACGAAAAATCATTCAGCGTTCAGACAGTAGCGGCTATGGGGGCGCTTCCCCATCCTACCATCCAGAAATTTGCGGTGATCACGGTAGCCATTGTCGGCGCCAGCAGGCGTTTTCTGGCGCAGATCACCCGCCACCAGAACGAAGTAAAATTTATGAGTGCATCGCTGCAGTACAGCAACTATACGGGACAGGCGGATTTCGCTGTCCCGTATTCTATTATGACGGCTCCGGCAGTGGTACGGGAACTGTACTTAAAAAGCTGTAATGAAAGCATGAAATGTTATGAAGCCCTGTGCACTGCCGGAAGCGGGCACGATGCGGCCGGCTATGCCACGCCCCAGGGATTGCGGAATGTACTGCTCATCAGCGCCACCCCTTATCAGTGGAAACATATCATCAGCCAGCGGGTATGCCGGAGAAATACAGATGAAACAAGGATCGTGCTGCTAAAGGTCTGGAAAGAACTTTATGAACTAAGCCCTGCTTTGTTTGCCCCATCACTGACCGGGCCTTTTTGTCAGATGGATCGATGTCTGGAAGGGAAAATGACCTGCGGACGAAAACTGCAGGCAAATATGACGCCAGAGGATATTTTGGAAAAAGATTATCCTGCTCTTTGGGAAGGAGACTGCCGATGAAAATAAAACTGATCGACTTTGGCGTGCCGGAGCACCAGCGTCCTTACCGTCCGCATGGCAATGATGCCGGAGCGGATGTTTATCTGCCCTATGACTGTACCTTACAGCCCGGAGAAATCGCCAAAATTCCTTTGGGTTTTGGACTGGAAATACCGGATGGATATGCGGGATATATCTTTCCCCGTACCAGCATGGCGGTAAAAGGTCTGGTCTGTGAACTGCCGCCTGTGGATTCCGGCTATTGTGGAGAGATCCATGCGATCATCAGCAATGTAAGCAATCAGGCGCAGTCTCTTTTTAAGGGAGCCCGTATCGGGCAGCTTGTGATCACGCCGATCGTCATTGCGGATTTTGTAACCGATCTGGGAACAGAACGAGGAACCGGCAGCTTTGGTAGTACCGGCGAATAGAAAAAGGCTGTTTGGAGAACAGTTTTTGAATACTTATCGGTATAGGGAGCGGACATTTCGAGAACATTATAAAATATAATAAAGAAAGTCACGAAAAAAGCGGCCTTTACCGTGACCGCTTACTTTCTGCTATTGAGTTCTTTCATAATACCGAGGATATATTGCATGGATTGAGGATCAAGCTGTCTTGCCTCTGCAATGAATTCCTTTAAGGTTTCCGGGTAGGTATTTCCTTCATCAAAGAATTCCTGCGGTGTCACACCCAGATATTCGCAGATGTAGAAAAAAGACTGCATAGCGGGAAGTGACTTTTTATTCTCAATATTATTGATGTAGTTGTTTGCCTGACCTAACGATAAAGACATATCGCGTGCGGAAACTCCTTTTTGTGTCCGCAGTTTCGCTAATCGTTCCGGGACAAAATCTTCATACATCGCCTTCACCTCCCATTCTGTAATAGATTGTACCTCACGCCCCTTTATTATCCGCAAAAGGAAAAAGGGTATTATCGTTGACTTGCTAAATAAAATCTATTACTATGTGAAAAGTGAAGAATTTTACCTATCAGATGGAGGGATGACCGATGAAAGGAAAAACTTGCTGTGTTACCGGACACAGGGATTTACCGCAGAATGAGATCAACAAAATAAAAACAGCCTTGGCACATGAGATCGATGCTGCTGTTACAGATGGGTTCACCTGTTTTATGAGCGGTTTTGCAGATGGCGTAGACCAGTATTTTGTGGAGCTGGTGCTGGAAAGAAAGCAGACCACCCCGGCACTGGAGCTGATCGCAGTGATCCCTTACCGCAAGCGTCTGGACAGCCTAAATAAGAAAACAAGAACCCGTGAACTGCTGGAGGCTTGTGCGGATGTTGTTGTGATACAGGAAAAATATCTCCCAAGCGTCTACTCCCACAGAAATCGTTATATGGTGGAACACTCCGACCGAGTGATCGCTGTATATGACGGACGGGAAACCGGAGGTATAGCAAAGACGATCCGCTTTACCCACCGGATGAAGAAGGAACTGCGGGAAATCCCAGTTGGAGAAATCGTCCTGCCGGATCACTTGAAACCAAAAACAAAATAGATACCTGTTGATGCGCTCACTTTGAAGTGGGCGTTTTTCTTTACCCATTTTTAGGAGGAATGCTTATGTGGAACCTGATTTCACATTTCCTTACCTTTGCCGGAGGAATGGCTTCCGGCGTTATGTTGATGTGTCTTATGCAAACCGGAAAACTTGCGGATAAAGAATTTGAAACTATGAAGGAGGAATAAAAATTGAAACTTGTGATTGCAGAAAAGCCCTCTGTTGCTATGTCACTGGCAGCAGTATTAGGCGCAACGGAAAGAAAAGACGGTTATCTCGAAGGTTCCGGCTATCTGGTGAGCTGGTGCGTGGGACATCTTTTGGAACTGGCACAGCCGGAGGCTTACAAAGAACAGTACGCCAAATGGCGGTATGAGGATCTTCCGATCCTACCGGAAAACTGGAAATATGAAGTGCCAAAGGATAAGAAAACGCAGCTTGCCCTTTTGTGCCGATTGATGAAGGACAAACGGGTGGATTCCGTGGTATGCGCTACGGATGCCGGACGAGAAGGAGAACTGATCTTCCGTCTGGTCTATGAATATGCCGGATGTAATAAGCCTATGGAACGCCTTTGGATTTCCAGTATGGAGGATGCGGCGATCCGTGAGGGTTTTGACCATCTCCGTCCCGGCAGTGATTACGATAAACTCTATGATGCGGCGGTCTGCCGGGCAGGAGCCGACTGGCTGATCGGGATCAATGCCACCCGGCTTTTTTCTGTCCTGTATGGTGTCACCCTAAATGTCGGCCGTGTTATGTCACCGACACTGGCACTTTTGGTACAGCGTGAGTCGGATATTGAATCCTTCATCAGTAAGCCTTTTTATGTGCCGGAAATCACCTGCGGAGGTTTTACTGCTTCCGGCGAAAAAATGACGGAACGATCCGAGGCTGAAAAAATCCGTATGGACTGTGACCACAACTCCGCTTTTGTGCGTTCTGTGGAAAAGCAGGTAAAAACTATACAGCCTCCCCGCCTTTATGACCTTACAACTCTGCAAAGGGAATGTAACCGTATTTATGGCTATACGGCTCAACAGACCCTTGATTATGTGCAATCTCTCTATGAAAAGAAGCTGGCAACCTATCCGAGAACGGACAGCCAGTATTTGACGAAGGACATGCAGGCAACCGCCGCTTCCCTGATCCTATGGCTGCGTGACAATATGCCCTTTGGAAAAGGCTGCGCCGGAGAGCCGGACATTGACCGGGTAACAGACGACAGCAAAGTGACCGACCACCATGCCATCATCCCAACTGTGGAGATTGCACGGACAGACCTGTCGGAGCTTCCTTCCGGGGAGCGGGATGTGCTTACCCTGCTTGCCGTCAGACTGCTTTGTGCCACAACGCAGGCAAACCGGTTTGAAGCGGTCACCGCTATGTTAGACTGCCAGGGATATACTTTTACGGCAAAAGGAAAGACCATCTTACAGTCCGGCTGGAAAGAGGTGGAACGGATTCACCGTATGAGTATCAGGCAGAGTGAAACGGAACACAGAGAAAATGAAGATGCCGCTCTCCCTGTGCTGAAGGAAGGACAGACTTTTGAAACTGTGTCAGCAAGTCTCCGTGAAGGGAAAACTTCACCGCCGAAACATTATACGGAGGACACGCTGCTGTCCGCTATGGAGACGGCCGGTGCGGAAGATATGCCGGACGATGCCAAGCGTAAAGGATTGGGTACTCCGGCTACCCGTGCGGCAACACTGGAAAAGCTGGTTTCTGCCGGATTTGTACAGAGAAAGAAAAAGCAGCTCATTTCTACGGAAAAAGGAAGGAACCTGATCGCAGTCCTGCCGGACAATATCAAATCTCCCATTTTAACTGCAGAATGGGAATCTATGCTGAAACAAGTGGAACATGGCGAACTGTCGGCAACATCTTTTATGGATCAGATTGCAGATATGAGCCGGACGCTGGTAAAAGAACATACCGCCCCGGAGAAACGTTTTGCGGATCTGTTCCCTTCTTCCAGAGAAACTGCACATGAAGCCGTAGGGGTATGTCCTCGCTGCGGAGCCCCGGTATATGAAGGAAAGAAAGGTTTTTTCTGCGACAACAGGGAATGTTCTTTTGCTCTTTGGAAAGATAACCGTTTCTTTTCCAGCAAGAAAAAATCCATCACAAAGTCTGTGGCAGCGGCTCTTTTGAAAGAGGGCCGTATTTCTATGTCCGGGCTTTACAGTGAAAAAACAGGAAAGACCTATGATGCGGAAGTGATCCTGGATGATACCGGCGGTAAATATGTGAATTTCAAGCTGGAATTTCCCGTAAAGAAAGGCAGGCGTAAATGAGTGACCGAAAAACCTTTGAATATGGCGGTTATCACTTCACGCCCATACGAAAATTTCACAAAAAAGAAGGCGACTTTTTCGCCATATCGAAACGGCTGGCAAGTGACTTCAACTTAGGGTTGTGTACCTATCAGGATCGGCAAAAAGCACCTTATGATTACAAAGACTTTTATACCGTCGCAACCGACAAAGAATGTGACATTTTCCGGTGCGAAGAAAATGGTTTGTTGTATGTGCCGGGGAAAAACGAACTTTTTATTTACCATGAACCAAAACAGAAAAAGCGGAACTCTATTGCCGATGCCCTTTCACAGTCCAGGAATGTTACTGATATAACCGGATTTTCCAGCGGCCGGCAAAGAAGTGCCCCGGAAAGGTAGGCGTTATGGCAGAGAGAGAATTGAACCGCTCGGAGCGGGCTGCGATCCGAAAGCTGGTTACGGAGCTTTGCGCCAACTATGACTCTCAGGATAAGATCTGCCTTCCTTTGGACAGTCCTTGCTATATGCTGAATAAATGGTGGACCGGTGCTTATTGCAGGTACTTTGAAAAAGCGGTGCTGCCGGTGGATGCAGCACTGGAATCAGCCATTACCGGCGAGGACACCTCCATGAGACAGAAAATATGCCCTGTGTGTGGAAAAGTGTATCTTCCTATAACCAGCCAGGCATATTGTTCTGATGCCTGCCGGATCTATGCAAGACGGAAATCCGAGCGGGAACGCAAACGCCGGAAGCGGCAAAACCAACTATGATATGTACGCAACTTAGCCCCAAAAGTCCTTGATTTTCAAGGGCTTTTTGCACCTGTTTTCAAGGGAGCTGTATAAGAATACTCCGGTGCTTTGAAATGAGGTTAAGTTGCGGACAAAACATATATTTTAACAAAAACGATAGGAGGCGATTTTTTGAATATCAACACGATTACTGCGGAGGATCTTCGCCGTATGCCGGATAAGGAAGGACTGATTTTACAGGGCTGCGGCGGAGATCTGACAGAATGGGTGGACGGGATCAACGAAATGCTGACAAATGCAGGCATATTGAAAGATGGCAGCCAGTTTGAAAATGTGTTTGCTTTTCAGCACGGAGAACTGACCTGTCTGCTTTACCCGTTTGATGATGTGAAACTGGATATAGGGAAACTTGCCCTGTGGCGTTTACAGACCCATGAAGTCTATGGCGGCACATGGCTGTCGGACTTTGTGCCGAATTATTTAGGCGGATTTATAGAAACACCGGAACCATTGGCAGATAAACCGGACTGCCCTCTGATCGGAGCAGATGGGAACATTTTTAATCTGCTGGGTATTGCTTCCCGTACTTTGCGGGAGCATGGTCTGAAAGAACAGGCAAAAGAAATGTCTGATCGGGTATTTGCTTCCGGCAGTTATGGAGAAGCGCTCTGTATCATTGGCGAATATGTCAACATCACAGATTCCGAACCGGAGCATAAGAATTCTCTCCGTCAGCAGCTAAAAGCAACAAAACCGGCAGACCCGGTAAAAAAGCAACAAACTTCCAAACAGCAGGAACGATAAGGAGGGATGCGGAATGGAAAAGAAACTGACCTATGGTGTATGGGCGGTACGAAGCAGCACTTCTATTTTCGGACCGGCACAAAGCTGGTGCAAGGAAAATGGAAAACCGTTGGAATTTGATAGCAAAGCCGATGCTGAAAACTATGCAAAGGAAGCCAACGAGCATACGACAGCAAATGTCCGATACTATGTGAAAGAAAAAGAACCGGAACCCGGTGCTGTTCGGAAAGGAACATCTCAACCGGAGCTGGATGCACGCAGCCATGAAGAAGTGACACCAAGAAATGATGCATCGGAAAAACAAAATGAGATTCCGGGCAGACAGATTCCTTCTCAAACAGATCCGCTGGTAGAAATCCGCTCTGCGGTTCATAGTAATTACGCAGGCATGGTCGCTATGCTGGGTGCGGACAACCGTGTGTATTTGGGGCGTGAGGAACGCTGCCATTGTCAGGATATGCAGCCATCTTACTATGACAATCAGGATGGTTCCCTGTGCTTTGTCTGTGATCAGCCCGACATGTATTATTTTCTTTATGGAGAAGGCTGGGCGCATACCCAGACGGAAATGCTGGAACGAGGGCTTACCCTGCGCCAGTATGAAGAATTTGCGAGACTGCAAAATGGCGTCCTTGCACAGTTTACCACACAAAGAGAAATCCTGTTTGCCGGACAGCCATTTCAAGCGCCAGAAAGTTATCTTCGCAATGCGGAACTTTATGAGGAAGGACAAACCGGCAACTACAATATGCTGGATGGCAGGCTGAACAACGAACCTCTTGTGCGTCCGGATCTGACAGATGGACAGACGGATGAAGAAATCCGGGAGCTGGTGCCGGAAGCAAAGCCGTCCTTGATGGACCGTCTGAAAGCAGATAAACCGGAGCATGAAGCAAGGCAGATGATCCCTCCGGTGCCGGAAAGGGAACGCTGATGGCTGGGGTAAGATTTGAGGATGTAGATCTTCTGGGTGCTCTTTCCCGTATCGTAGATCTTCATACCCAACATTATAAAGAGGACTTTGACCTGGATAAAGAACTGATCTCAAAACTGGCTGTGTCAGACCGTTCAGAGGATAAACAGCTTCTTTGGATGTCACGCCCCTGCGGAACCTATACCCTGCGTGAACGGGAAGTTTATCTGGAGGGCAGCCATGAAAACAAAGTGTGGCGGTTTTACCAGGAACAGACAAATGATCCCGTTTTGGCTTATGCTATCTCTTTGAAAGAAGTCAGGGACGGAAAAATATTTGGCGATCTCTATCCGCTAAATTACAGAGAACATGTGGAACGGATGAAAAAACTGACCTGTCCAATCGGAAATGTAGCCGTTGCATTTGAGGATGGAAATATTATCACGATTCCCTATCAGGAACGGAGACAGCTTATGAACCGGCTTATGCCAGAGCATGGAGCACCTAAAACAATGACGTATCTGCCAGAAAATGAGCCGGAGTTGATGATGATCCTAAAACGGGAACGCTTCAAACGCAGCTATCATGCGACAGCCGGAAATCTGGAGGAATATCTTGATAAGCTGGAAAAGACCACCTTGCGGGAAAAACTCAAAAGAGCAAAGACGGTGGTTTCAACACAGGAGGTCTCATCTCATAAAAGAGGGTTGGAACGATGAAGGGCAGGCATAACAAAAAATCTGTCCGCGTCGAATTTGTCATGTCCGAAGCGGAGGCCGAACTGGTAAAAGAACGCATGGCGGAACTTGGCATTACCAATCTGTCGGCATATCTGCGAAAGATGGCCGTAGACGGTTACATCATTCACCTTGATATGGGAGACATTCAAGAAATGATCCGGCTTCTCCGCATTTGTTCCAATAACTTAAACCAATATACCAGACGGGCCAATGAGACCGGCAATATTTATGCCGCAGATATAGAGGACATCCGCACCCGTCTGGACAGCCTTTGGGATGGCATGGACAAACTGATCCGGGGATTTGCAAACATTTCATAAACATCCGGAAAGCCGTTGCTTTCTTTTTGCCGTCACGGTAAAATTTTTATAAGGGCAGATACCCTTCTGAAAGGAGGCAAAGCGTATGCGTTTGATAGGTAAATTACTGGCACTTCCCTTTATGCTGGTTACGGGGATTCTTTATCTGGTATGTAAATTTTTGGTGGTCCTTTCCGGTGCGGTACTTGGGATTCTTTCCGGGATCATCTTTTTGGCAGCATTGGTGCTGTTCTTTGTCGCAGGATTTTTGCCGGGTCTTGCCTGGCTTATGATCGCCTTTCTTATCAGTCCATACGGTCTGCCTCTGGCGGCTGCATGGCTGGTAGGGATCATTGGTGGGACAAACAGTGCCTTAAAGGATTTTATATTTGGTTAAGCAGATTTGGCGGGGCGCATAGGCAGCCCCGCTCTTTTTCTGCAATTATAACTTCTCTGATTGAAATTAAGTTAAGGAGGTGACGAAAATAGCGACCACAAGACTGATGCCTCTGCATGTAGGAAAAGGTCGGGACATCTCTACTGCGATTGCAGATATTATTGATTATGTAGAAAATCCGCAGAAAACCGATTTTGGAAAATTCATTTATGGCTATGAGTGTGATACCCGGCTTGCTGATGCAGAGTTTCTTCTGTCCAAACGACAGTATGCAAATCTGACCGGCAGAAATCAGGGTGCAGATGATGTGATCGCCTACCATCTCCGTCAGGCATTTAAGCCCGGCGAAGTTACGCCAGAAGAAGCTAATCAGATCGGCAGGGAGCTGGCACTGAAGCTCACAAAAGGAAACCATGCCTTTGTTGTCTGCACCCATGTGGATAAGCACCATGTCCATAATCACATCATTATCAACTCTACTACACTGGACTGTCAGAAAAAATTTCGCAACTTCTGGGGTTCTACCTGGGCAATCCGGCGAATGAATGACAAGCTGTGTTTGGAGCATGGACTTTCGATTGTAGAAAATCCGAAACCCAGCCGGGAGCATTATGGCACATGGCTGGGAAATAAAAAGCAGCCTTCCTTTCAGGAGCAGATACGCATTGCTATTGATGCTGCATTAGAGGAAAAGCCAAAAGATTTTGAGGAACTTCTACAGAAGCTGGAAACTGCTGGGCTGGAAGTCAACCGTGAAAGAAAACATCTTCGGTTCCGAGTTCCGGGACAAGAAAATTATACCCGATGCGATACGCTCAAAGGCGATTATACAGAACAGACCATCAAAGAACGGATTGCCGGTACACGGACAGTAAAACCCCGCCATGCCTTTTCTAAAAAAACGGTTTCCAAAGTTGGATTGCTGGTAGATATAGAGGCTGCAATCCGTTCCGGCAAAGGTCCCGGTTATGAGCGTTGGGCAAAAGTGTTCAACTTAAAACAGCTTTCCCAGGCAGTGCTCTACTTAAAAGAACATGGCGATATGGGTTATGAGGATCTTCTGGAAAAAGCCAACGCCGCTACCACTAATTTCAATACCTTATCCGTTCAGATCAAAGATTTGGAGTCAAGAATGAACGCCAATGCCGAGCTGCAAAAACAGATCGTAAACTATGCGAAAACGCGGGCTGTCTATGTAGAATATCGCAAAGCCGGGTACAGCAAAAAATACCGAATAGTACATGAGGCTGAAATTCTGCTGCACCAGGCGGCAAAGAATCATTTTGACGAGCTGGGAATCAAAAAGCTCCCCTCTGTCAAATCTCTCCGGGAGGAATACACCGATCTTCTGGAACAAAAACGGAAAGCCTATTCTGCCTATAAGCAGGCCAAAAATGATATGAAAGAACTTCATAATGTTCGGGCCAATGTGGAATACCTATTAGAGATTTCTTCCCCACCACAACCGCAGCGCAGCACAGAAAAATCCCGTCAATAAGGTTTGCTAACTTGAATTCTATAGACCTTGACTTTCCGGGACTTCTTAACTATAATAATACTCAAGCAGGGGGACTACCTTGTAGTTGAGAAGGTTAAAACCTGACCCTTTGAACCTGTTGGCTAATACCAACGCAGGGAGCTAAAGAATACAGATTCGTATTTTTTGGACATTCTCTGTTTTGGGAATGTCCTTTTTTAATTGAATAAGATATGATATGTGTTTGCGAGGGAACTGAACAAGTTGAAAAAGGTAAGACCTGACCTCTGGACCTGTCGGCTAATACCGGCGTAGGGAAGCAATTTCTTACGCTCGTATTGCGTCTGAAAGAGCTTCTAATTGTTTTAGAGGCTCTATTTTTTTATTTCAGGAGGAACAAACATGGCATTTATGAAAGACATTTTAACCCGCAACATCCCCATTTGGGAAGAATGTGCAGCTACCCCATTTGTGCAGGAAGTGCAAACTGGAAAGCTACCTCTTGAAAAGTTCAAGAGATATATGATTCAGGATAGTATCTATCTGAAAAACTATGCCCGTATATACGGCAAGGCAATTTTTCATGCTGATACATTAAGAGAAATTCAGCTTTACTATTCCATGCTGAATTTTGTAAATGATACGGAATCAGAAGTGCGTCTGGATTATCTAAAGCAATTTTGCATGACGGATAATGATATTGAACTGATCGCTCCTCTGCCTGAAAATCAAAATTACATTGATTTCATGTTTGAGATTGCGTCACATGGAAAGAATGAAGAAATTTTAATGGCGGTTCTTCCCTGTATGCTAAGTTACAGCTATATATTCCGCAAATTGGCGGCTGTTCCTACAAGCAGACAGTCAAGATATTGGGACTTTATCAAAGATTATGCGGATGAACAATATGCAGAAAGCTGCAAAGAATGGTCTGCTTTTGCAGAGCATAAATGTGCCGGGTTATCAGTAGCAAATAAAAAGTATCTGGCTGATATTTTTGAAAAAGCAAGTTTGTTAGAGCTTGCTTTTTGGAAGATGGCCTATCGGAACGAGAGAATGGAGGAAAATGCAAAATGAAAAAAGTATTGTCCATTGCCGGATCAGATTGCAGCGGAGGTGCAGGTATTCAGGCTGATTTGAAAACTTTTTCTGCTCACGGTGTATTTGGAATGAGTGTTATTGTTTCTGTTGTTGCAGAGAACACCAGCCGTGTTATCGACATCCAAGATATTACCCCGGATATGATTGAAAAACAGATTGACGCCGTATTTGAAGATATTGAAGTGGACGCAGTAAAAATCGGTATGCTTTCTACACCAGAATGTATGAAAGCGGTGGCAAAGAAACTATTACAATATAAGCCCCAAAATGTCGTAATCGACCCGGTTATGTATGCCAAAAATGGCTGCCCATTGATGAATCCTACGGCGGTTTCCACCTTGATAGACACAGTAATTCCACTGGCCGATGTACTTACTCCGAATATTCCAGAGGCAGAGAAAATAGCGGATATGCAGATTTCCACAGTTTCAGATATGGAGGCTGCCGCAAGAAAAATATATGCCATGGGTTGTAAGGCGATTGTTGTCAAGGGTGGACATCATATAGGAAATGCTGTTGATGTCCTATTTGATGGAGAAAATTTCTACCATTTTGAAACATCCCGCATTGATACGAAAAATACTCATGGGACAGGCTGTACCTTTTCTTCTGCAATCGCTTCCCAGCTTGCAAAGGGAAAAAGTGTTCCGCTTGCAGTCGAATCTGCAAAGGCTTATGTCACAATGGCAATCGAACACTCTCTTGCGATTGGAAAAGGCTGTGGCCCGACGCACCATTTCTACGAATTGTATCAGCATGGTTTATCTAAAGAATAGGCAGGTGCAAAATGAACTTTGATTATACACTTTATCTTGTTACTGATCGTCAACTAATGAGCTGCGATAGCCTGACAGAAGCGGTAGAACAGGCAATTTTAGGAGGCTGCACAATGATACAACTCCGAGAAAAAGAATTGTCCTCATTAGAATTTTACAATCAGGCTGTTGCCGTGAAACAGGTTACGGATAAATACCATATTCCCCTTATCATAAACGACCGGATAGATATTGCAATGGCTGTGCAGGCTACGGGGGTACATATTGGACAGCATGATTTACCTGCGGCTGCCGTCCGCAAAGTAATTGGGGAAAATATGCTGTTGGGAGTATCTGCATCTTCCATTGCAGAAGCAATACAGGCACAACAGGATGGTGCAGATTATTTGGGAGTTGGCGCAATGTTCCCTACTGGAACTAAAACCGACGCTGATTCTGTATCAATGGAAGAATTACAGAAAATCCGCGCAGCCGTTTCTTTGCCGATAGTTGTTATTGGCGGTATCAATAAGGGAAATGCAGGGCGTTTCAAGCCCATGGGAATTGACGGGCTGGCTGTTGTATCTGCCATCATAGCGCAGTCTGATATAAAAGCTGCTGCTGCGGAACTGAAAGATTTATTTTGCGGAAAGGAAAAGAAAAATGGATTTTAATGCGGCAATCTTTGATTTAGATGGAACAATTCTGGATTCAATGGATGTATGGGAGCATATAGATATTCAGTTTTTGAAAAAGAGAAATCTTCCCGTCCCGGAAAATTATGTAACTGAAATATGTGCAAGGAGTTTTGAGGAAGCCGCACAATATACCATTGATCTTTTTGGATTGCAGGAAACGGTAGAGGGAATTATTGAGGAATGGAATAATATGGCGGTCGAGGAATACAGTAACCATGTCGGTCTGCTGCCCCATGCCCTTGATTATCTTCTGCGCTTAAAAGAACATGGAATAAAACTTGCAGTTGCTACGGGGTTGCCGGAAAAGCTCTATATTCCATGCTTAAAGAACAATTCTATTTTAGAATTATTTGACGCTCTATGTTCAACAGATGAGGTTCAGCGGGGAAAAGAATATTCGGATGTCTTTGAATTGGCCGCAAGAAAATTAGGGGTTGCACCTGAACACTGTATTGTGTTTGATGATGTGCTTCCAGCAATTAAAAGCGCAAAGGCAGCCCGTATGTTAGCAGGCGGGATTTATGATAAGTATTCCGCAGATCAGCGTACAGAAATAGAAAGGATTGCGGATATTTACTTACTTGATTTTCGGCAAGCACCGATCCCACACAAAGAGGTATGAAAATGGAAAAATGGGATTTATATAATGCAAAACGGGAAAAGTCTGGAATAACAGTGTGCCGTGGAGAAATCATACCCAAAGGGCTGTATCATTTATCTGTGAGTGTATGGATCGTCAACCAGCAGGGGCAGTATCTTTTATCACAGCGGCATCCGAAAAAGCAATACCCTCTTTATTGGGAATGTACGGGTGGTTCTGTACTTTCCGGGGAAACCAG
>ENA-OQDT01000184-OQDT01000184.1-human-gut-metagenome-genome-assembly--contig:-NODE-184-length-40632-cov-3.978077_pt1 | contig 40632 bp, 36 predicted proteins | sample MGYA00242786_ERZ504617 | MGnify/ENA primary metagenome ERZ504617 (study PRJEB26092, sample SAMD00036337) | human gut metagenome | host: Homo sapiens | study: EMG produced TPA metagenomics assembly of...
AATGCCAGCCTGGCGCGTACCAAGAAAAGCGGTTATAATGATACACGCAACACGGGCAGTAATTACTTCATGCAGACCCGTAACTTGCTGTGGGGACTCTACTGGCCCACTGATTACAAGACCGGCGCTGTTTTCTTTTCACTTTCCGTTCCAGCAATCCGAGCAAAGATCGCTTACGATCGCCAGAAGCGCGATCAGAAAACTACCGCAAAACGTCATTGCCGAATCATAGATCGTAATACCTCTGTAAATCGCTACTCCAAGACCTCCCGCTCCTATAAACGACGCGATCGCCGACACAGAGATTGTCATAACGACCATATTTCTTACGCCTGCTATGATGACTCCCGCTGCCAGTGGAAGTTTGATTTTTGTCATGATCTGGAAGCGCGTGCTCCCCATTCCTTCCGCCGCCGCGACTACTTCTTCCCCGACGCCGGTAATTCCCGCATACGTATTTCGCACCATCGGCATGATGCCGTAAATCGTAAGAGCGGTTATCGCCGTCTTATCTCCGATCCCCAAAACCGGGATCAGCATTCCCAGAAGTGAGATCGCCGGAATCGTATAACCGATATTTGCGATCGTCAGAACGGGACCTGCCGCTTTTTTATGTTCCGAAATAAAAATCCCTAAAAGAAGTCCTATGATCCCCGCGCTCACAGCCGCCGTTAAAAGCCCAGCCCCCACATGTGCCGCAAAACAAATCCAGAAACCATTCTTTTCTCTCAGCATACAGTTGGATGACCTTTTGTAAAAATTCCACACCCTACTCCTCTCCGAGATAAAACACCCTGTAAAATGTTTCAAGCGATTCAAACAATTCTCTTTTCGTCTGCTGAAGCTGTTTGATCTTCAGCACACTTCCTATCTCATCAAAAGCAAAATCATTTTCTTCGTGCTCTACTTTTAACTCGAGATTTCCTTCTTCATCATATACGACAAGGAGAATGCCTCCCACATCTTCCGTATACAATACGCACATGATCTGCAGTTCCTGACGCACTGCTTCCGGCAGCGACTCAAACTGAGGATTCAAATAAAATTTCTGTTCATATGCGCTTGCCGCACAAAGCACAACCTCTTCTTCCATACATTACCTCTCTTTTTCCTGTTTTTTTCCGAACTTAAAATCTGCATTTAGTTCGTCTATACTCATCCATATCTCTCAGCTTATCCTATGCATGCATTTCTTATCCCGCACATGCATTTATACATAACCGTACACACCTCTGACCGAGACTTCTCCGGCATAGACATGTTCCGAAGTTCCGTCTTCCCTTCTCACGATCAACTCTCCGTTTTTATCGATCCCCAGCGCCTTTGCCTTATATGTTCCGCTTGGATCAAGCACAAGAACATCCCGATCCCGGTTGACAAGCATCGACATATACGTTTCCATCAGTCCGGATAAATCTTCCGTCTCAAGAAACAGGCGGTAATCTTCCTCAAAACATTTCATGATCGACGCAATGACAGACGCTCGTTTCACCATATGTCCGCATTCAAGATACAGCGATGTTGCATGATCTTTTAATTCTTCCGGGAACTTTTTTGTGTTTGCATTAATTCCGATCCCGACGGTCACATAATTGATATAATCGATCTGCGTACTCATCTCCGTGAGAATACCTGCCAGTTTTTTCCCGTTGACAACGAGATCGTTCGGCCACTTAATCTGAATATCCGGACAGGAAGCTCCCTCATTTTCAAAATATTTTTTTATTCCTTTCGCCGTACTGCACGCCGTCACGATCGTCAGCATAGACGCTTTATCCGGCGTGATCTTCGGTCTTAAAAGAACCGACATAAAGATCCCCGCTCCGGCAGGTGATTCCCACGAACGTCCTCTGCGCCCTCTTCCCGCCGTCTGCTCTTCCGCCACAGCCAGCGTTCCGGCTAAAGCGCCTTCATCTCCCATCTGCTTGATGCGCAGATTCGTTGAATCCGTCACTTTATAACATACGACATTTCTTCCCACCCATTCCGTATGCATACAGCTTTCCACTTCTTCTTTTGTCAAAATGTCGGGACTTTCCACCATGCGATACCCTTTGTTTCGCACAGCTTCCACCTCGTAGCCGTCTTCCTGAAGCCGGCGGATCACCTTCCAGACCGCAGTGCGCGACACATTGAACTTCTCACAGATTTCCTGCCCCGAAATGTACCCGTCTGCTTCCCGCAGCATTTTCAAAATCTCTGCTTTCATAATTTTATCTGCTTTTCGCCTTCTCTGATTTTACTTTCTTGGCTTTTTGCCTTCTCAAGTTTTCGTCTTTTTATTCTCTCGACTTTTTATCTTTTTTACGTTCTCAGCTTTTCGTTGTCTTTATCTTTCTTGCTTTTTGCCTTTGTATCTTCTCTGTTTTTATCTTCTTTTCTACTTATTTTTTACTTCAATGTAGCATCCATAACCGCTTTAATCGTATGCATCCGGTTTTCCGCCTCATCGAACACTTTCGACTGTTCAGACTCAAATACCTCGTCCGTCACTTCCATATCTGTGATTCCGAAACGCTCGCCGATCTCTCTTCCGACTTTCGTTCCAAGATCATGAAACGCCGGAAGGCAGTGAAGAAAGATTGCTTCCGGTTTTGCATTTTCCATCACTTCTTTTGTTACTTTGTACGGAGTCAGCTCTCTGATCCGTTTCTCCCACACTTCGTCAGGTTCTCCCATAGATACCCATACGTCTGTATAGATGACGTCAGCGCCTTTTGTTCCTTCTTTCACATCGCTTGTCAATGTAATTTCAGAACCTGATTCTTTTGCATATACGCGGCACTCCTCTACAAGCTCCTCATTCGGGAAATAGTCTTCTGTCGTACACGCCACAAAATCAAGTCCGAGTTTTGCACAGGCGATCATGAGCGAATTGCCCATATTATAACGGGCATCTCCCATATATACAAGTTTCAGACCTTTCAGTTTCCCGAAATGTTCACGGATCGTCAGCATATCTGCCAGCATCTGTGTCGGATGATACTCGTTTGTCAATCCGTTCCATACAGGTACTCCCGCATACTGAGCCAGCTCTTCGACAATCTCCTGTCCGAATCCTCTGTACTCGATTCCTTCATACATTCTTCCAAGTACTCTTGCCGTATCTTTGATGCTCTCTTTCTTCCCGAACTGAGATCCCATCGTTCCGATATAAGTCGTCCCCATTCCGAGATCATGTGCCGCTATCTCAAAAGAACTGCGTGTACGCGTACTGTCTTTTTCAAAGATCAGCGCCACATTTTTCCCTCTGTGATGATCGACAAGTATCCCTTTTTTCTTCTTTTCTTTTAATTCTGCGGCAAGGTCCAAAAGATAAATGATCTCTTCCGGTGTAAAATCTTTCAGTGTCAAAAAATGTCTTCCTTTTAAATCCATTGTCTTATCCTCTCTTTTCATTTATTTTTTATCTGTATTTATTTACTTTCAATTATTCACATTTGTTTTCATTTACTTTGATCATCATTTACAGACTCGCACCGCCTTATTTTCTCTTGTTCCGCCTTTGTCTGCCCGCTTCAAACATAAGTACTGCCGAAGCCACCGCTGCATTCAGCGACTCTGCGCCGCCTTCCATCGGGATCAGTATTTTCCGATCCGCACATGCCGCAGTTTCTTCTGTCAGACCGTTTCCTTCATTTCCGATAAGAAATGCGCATGCCGTCTTGTAATCTTCCATATCATAGGAGTTTTCCCCTTTAAGATGCGCCGCATAAACCGTGATTCCTTCCCGTTTCAGTTCGTCGATCGTTCCTTTCAGATCATCCGTATAAATAAACGGAATCCGAAAAATCGCTCCCATCGTAGAGCGGATCACTTTCGGATTATACAGATCTACGCAGTCTTTGCTCAAAACAATGCCTGTAGCCCCCGCCGCCTCTGCAGTCCTGAAAATCGTTCCGAGATTGCCCGGATCCTGAATATTTTCAAGAACGAGCACATGCGGAGTCTCCCCTAAAATATCTTCCGCCGTATACTCCATCCGGCGTACGACGGCAAGGATTCCCTGCGGAGTCTTCGTGTCCGACACATGCGCAAATACCGTATCCGACATCACTTCCGCCTCTTGAATAAACCGATCGTTTTTTTCTTTGACGCATTTCGCCTGAAAACTTTCCGACACATACAGTTTTACAATGCGCTCCCGTGGGATCTCTTCCGCCATGCGCGGTCCTTCTACGATAAATACGCCCTCTTTCTCCCGCTCACGGCTTTTTTTCTGCAAACGAAGCAATTCTTTTACTTGTATATTCGATGTACTTGTAATCATTTTCTCACCTGCATTTTCTATCTGTTTTTCATGTCAAATTTCTCAAGAATATCGTTAGAACCGATCACGATCAATATTTCTTTTTCCCGAAGCGGCTCCTGCGGATTTGATCGCGACTTCGATCTTTCCGTTCTTGATAATACCGACGACATTGATTCCCAGACGCTCTCTGACTCCGAGATCGACAAGACTCTTTCCTACCCAGTTTTGCGGCACGACGATCTCTACCATACTGTAATCATTTGAAAGAGAGATCCAGTCCACAAATTCTTTCGACACGAGGCTTTTTGCCACGCGGCTTCCCATCTCGATCTCAGGATACACGATACGATCCGCTCCGACTCTTTGCAGGATCGCGCCCTGAAGTTTGTCTTTCGCCTTTGCAACGACGAGAGGAATTCCCATTTCTTTGCAAAGCATCGTCGCCATAATACTTGCCTCTAAACTTTCCGAAATGGCAACTACCACTCCGTCAAGATTACGTCCTCCGAGAGCCTGCAGCGCGTCAGGCTCTGACACGTCCGCTTTGACCGCGTAAGAAACTTTGTCGGATATTTCCTGTACTTTCTCGTAAGACTCGTCTACGACGAGCACATCGCATCCCATATTTTCCAATGTAAGCGCAACGCTTGACCCGAAACTTCCAAGTCCCAACACCGCAAATTGTTTATCCATAATATGTTCCCTCCTTTTAAATGCTTCTGTCTTTACATTTCCGGTTTGTATTTCTACTTTTTATTTCTCTGTCCATATTCTCATCTTCATGCTCTGCATTGCATTTTCTTTCCCAATTATCCAAGCATTACGTTGTCTCTCCCACTTAGCCGAGCATCACATTTTCTTCCGGAAGTTCTCTGAACTTAGAAATCTTATCGCTTCTTCCCGATAATGCAAGCGCCATAGTAAGCGGTCCTATCCTTCCGACATACATAAGGATCATAAGGATCACATGACTTCCCCTGCTCAGGATCGGAGTAAGGTCTGCCGTCAGTCCGACCGTTCCCATTGCGGACGCCGCTTCATAAGTAAGATCAAGGAAATCAATTCCGGGTTCAAAGATTGTCAGTGCGGTAATTCCCGACATCAGGAAGATCAAAGTGATCATTGTGATCGTAATTCCCGATCTGACGATATTATTATCAATCTTTCTTGCAAAACACTCTGTATCTCTTTTGTTTTTCAGTACACAGAGAACCGTCAGCAAAAGCATCGCGATCGTCGTTGTCTTAACGCCGCCTGCCGTACCCGCCGGAGATCCTCCGATGAACATAAGCATACAGCCCAAAAGCTTCGAACTTTCTCTTAAGTCTCCTTGCGGAACTGTCGCAAATCCCGCCGTTCTTGTCGTCACCGACTGAAATAAAGATGCCGTCATCTTCTCAAGAAGATTCATATCTCCCATTGTTTCGGGGTTGTTAAACTCCAGCAGGAAAAATCCGACGGCGCCGCACAGGATTAGAAGTCCCGTCATCGTAAGAACGATCTTACTTTGCAGACAAAGTCTTGTAAACAGCCATTTTAAAGGTCTTTTCTTGATTTCCGTCATCTTTTTTATATTGATCGCAATGTCATGCCATACCGGAAAACCAAGTCCGCCCATAACGATCAGAAACATTGTCGTAAAATTAATAAGCCACGACCCTGAATACTGTATAAAGCTCGTACTTCCAAGTATATCGATACCCGCGTTGCAAAATGCCGAAACAGAATGAAAGATTGCGTAACCGACGCCTTTTATAAACCCAAACTCAGGAATAAACCGGAGCGAAAAAAGTACCGCGCCGATCCCCTCTACCAAAAAACGTTCCTTTTAAAAATACGGATCACGAACTTTACAAGACCTGAAAGCGTATCCAGTCCATATGCCTGTTGGATCGTGATTCTTCCTTTCATATTGATCTTTTTTCCCAATAAAAGGAAAAACGCAGACATGCAGGCGATCACTCCAAGTCCGCCGACCTGTATCAAAAGCAGTAAAATAATTTTCCCTAGCAATGTAAACTGTTCCGCCGGAACAATCGTCACAAGGCCGGTAACGCATACGCTGCTGACAGACGTAAAAAGCGCGTCTATAAACTCGATCGGCTTCTGATTACAGATCGGAAGGCTCAAAAGTATTCCGCCCCGAGTATCACCCCGAAAAATCCGATAACAACCGTCTGCACCGTATTGAACTTCAGTCTCCTCGGACTCTTTTTTTTCTTTTCCATTTCTAAAAACCACCCTATGATCTTAATCTGTTTTCCCCATACACGGCATATATATTCCATATTATGCCGCTTCCCTTTTGACTTCTATATGATACACGCATTTATTCTCATTTACAATAGAAAAGGAGTTCCGAAAAACGAAACCCCTTTTCTCTCATGACAAATATAAAATCAAACTGTGTTTTCGTCATGCCATTACACTTTAAAGCGATATCCCACTCCCCATATCGTCTCGATATACTGTGGATGAGACGTGTCATATTCGATTTTCTCCCGAATCTTCTTAATATGCACTGTCACAGTCGCGATATCTCCTATCGACTCCATATCCCAGATCTCGCGAAACAGCTCTTCTTTCGTATACACATGATTCGGATGACTCGCCAAAAATGTAAGAAGATCGACTCTTTCGTCGTAAATGACCGCTCTTCTCCTCCGACCCATACGCGTCTCGCCGTCGTATCGATCTTCAATCCGCGGATCTCGATCACTTCATTTTCCTCCGCATTGCTGTTGATCAGCCGTTCATATCTGGCAAGATGCGCTTTCACGCGGGCCACAAGCTCACTCGGGCTAAACGGCTTCGTCATATAATCATCCGCTCCAAGGCCCAGACCTCTGATTTTATCAATATCGTCTTTTTTGGCAGAAACCATAATAATCGGCGTATTCTTCTGATCTCTGATCTGACGGCATATTTCAAAACCGTCAACTCCCGGGAGCATCAGATCAAGAATAATCAGGTCAAAATCTCCGCCCAGTCCTTTTTGCAGACCTGTATCTCCGTCATTCGCCACTTCCACCTCAAAGTTGCTCAGTTCAAGATAATCTTTCTCAAGATCCGCAATACTCTCTTCATCCTCTACGATCAAAATACGCTTACTCATCAATAGATACCTCCTGATATTTTCTGATTACAAAATACATTGTTGTTCCGGCGCCCTCTTCACTGGTCGCCCATATATTTCCGCCATGTTCTTCCACGATCTTCTTCACGATCGACAAACCGATTCCGCTTCCGCCTTTCGATGAATTGCGGGAAGCATCCGTCCTGTAAAAGCGATCGAAAATGTACGGCAGGTCTTTTGCGGCGATCCCTTTGCCGTTGTCGCCTAATTCAACCTGTATAAAATCGCCGACATCTTTTACTTCCATCGTGACTTTTCCGTTCGGCTTGTCCATATATTTCAACGAATTCGATACGATATTATTGATCACCCTTCTAAGCTGCTCGGGATCAACGATCACCTTGCAGTCTTCTTCCATCGTATTGCAATAAGTAAATTCGATTCCTTTCGACTCAAGCTCCATATGCAGATCTTCCCCGCAGTCTCCAAAATACCCTTTCGCCGATATCGTCGTAAAATTATACGGAATACGATTCGTGTCGATCTTGGAATAAAGCGTCAGTTCGTTGATTAAAAGATCCATCTCATTTGCTTTATTATATATTGTCTTAATGTATCTGTCCATCCTTTCGGGGGTATCCGCAACCCCGTCCATGATTCCTTCCACATATCCTTTGATCGCCGTGATCGGTGTTTTCAGATCGTGGGAAATATTACTGATCAGCTCCTTGTTCTCCCGGTCGAATGCAACCTTCTCTTCCGCGTTCGCCTTCAGCCTAAGCCTCATCTCCTCAAAATCCTGACAGAGTTGTCCGATCTCATCATCCGACTCCTGCCTGATCTCAAAATCAAGATTCCCTTCCTTGATATTTCTTGCCGCCTTCTGCAGTTTCGCCAGCGGAACAGAAACCGAACGGTAGATCCAATAAATCAGCAGCGTCGTTGTGATGAATACGACAATCATATAAAGCTGCTGAAGTTCTCCTACTTCCCGCGACGCGAACGTATGCATCACTACATTCAAAAAGATCATCGGCAAAATCATAACAGACATAAATGCCACGATCAATTTTGTCCTAAGCTTCATAGGCGCTCCTCCTAAAACAGATTCTCACTTTTGCATGATATTATATATTATACCGTTACCCCTCCCCTTCTTCAACGAAACTTTTTATAAACAAATCAGCCGCCTCTTCGATATGGATATCCGTTACCCTGTATCGAAAAGACGGCCGAATCGTCATCTTAGTTTTCTATCCTTTTTCTATACCGGTCTTTCCCGCCGGTAAATCTGTTTTATGATTCAAGATATTTTTTCAGATCGTCTGCTTTGTCCAGTTTTTCCCACGGCAGTTCAACGTCAAGTCTTCCAAAATGTCCGTACGCAGCGGTCTGCTTATAGATCGGTCTGCGCAGATCCAGCATTTTAATAATTCCCGCCGGACGGAAATCAAAGTTCTCACGGATGATCTCCACAAGCTTTGTATCCGAAACCTTCCCTGTGCCGAACGTATCTACGGATACCGACGTCGGCTGCGCTACGCCGATGGCATAAGAAAGCTGGATCTCGCATCGTCTCGCAAGACCTGCCGCAACAATATTTTTCGCCGCATAACGCGCCGCATATGCCGCGGAACGATCCACTTTTGTACAATCTTTTCCCGAGAAAGCTCCGCCGCCGTGACGCGCCATTCCTCCGTAAGTATCAACAATGATTTTACGTCCTGTCAAACCGCTGTCTCCATGAGGTCCTCCGATCACAAAACGTCCTGTCGGATTAATGAAAAACTTTGTTTCATCATCTGTCATATTTGCCGGAATCACTTCATCGAATACATATTTCTTAATATCTTCATGAATCCGCTCCTGCGTCACTTCAGGATCGTGCTGTGTAGAAAGCACAACCGCATCCAAACGCTTTGGAACGCCGTTTTCATCATATTCCACAGTTACCTGTGTTTTCCCGTCCGGGCGAAGATACGGCAGTGTTCCGTTCTTTCTTACTTCTGTCAGACGGCGCGCAAGCTTATGCGCCATCGCCGCCGGATACGGCATATATTCTTCTGTTTCATCAGACGCATAACCGAACATCATTCCCTGATCTCCTGCTCCGATGGCTTCAATATCGTCTTCTGACATTTTATTTTCTTTTGCTTCGAGCGCTTTATCCACTCCCATCGCAATATCGGACGACTGTTCGTCAATCGTTGTGATCACGCCGCATGTATCGGCGTCAAATCCGTATTTTCCTCTTGTATAGCCGATTTCACGAACCGTGTCACGTACGATCTTCGGAATATCTACATAAGCTTTCGTCGTGATCTCTCCCATCACCATAACGACGCCTGTCGTACAGCATGTCTCACATGCTACACGGCTCATCGGATCCTGCTTCATAAGTTCATCCAAAATAGCGTCCGAAATCTGATCGCACATCTTGTCCGGATGTCCTTCCGTAACCGACTCGGAAGTAAATAAAATCTTTTCTCTCTCCATAACCATTCTCCTTTCGTTCACTTTCTCTATTTCTTTACGATCAAGAAAGATATCTGCCTGCGGCAGACTGCTTCGAATCATAAGCAGTCGTCAAGATCCCCGGATGACCCGGACTTTGACTCGCCGCCGCAAATAAAAACAGCCCGTAAAAGCGGACTGTCTCTCTATCACAACAATCCTCTTATTGTTCGATCACTCGCTCAGGTTGGCACCTTCCTGTTCAGGGGTTGCCGCAGCTTCTCAGATCCTTTGTATCTCCACTGCTCTGAATAAGAGAAAGTATTTTTATTAAACTGTTTTGTTACAAACAAGACTTTACAATGTACACTCGGAAATGTCAATGCTTTTCTTCATTTTCCCGCAGAAGATATTTTTCATCTTCCCCTTTACCGGTCAGGTTCTCAAGCCACACTCCCTTTTTTCACCATTACCGCGCCCGCAATACACTTCAGCCATTCCCCGATCTGCATCGCACTGTAGACCGCCCACGGGGCAAGTCCGGTATATCGGCATAAAACAAAAACGATCGGAATGTTGACGCACCATAAGAATACACAGTCAAAGAAAAAAAGTGACACCTGTTTTCCCGCCTGCCCGAAGGGTAAAATAAGCGGCGTTGAGAAATGCATTCTGGGGAATAAACACCGCCTGTGCCAAAACAAGTCCCATAGCCGCCTTTCGCACAGCTTCCGTCGTATTATAAATCCGGGGGAAAAACGGCGCGAAAAGAAACATAAAAACCGATACTGCGAAACTGATAAGAACGCAGGATACAATCATCTTATTGTCGATCTCTCTCGCTCTTTTCATATCTCCGAAGCCAAGCGCCTGCCCGACTATGATCGCCACGGATTCTCCCATCGCCGCAAACACAACGCTGAATAAGTTATTGATCGTATTCGCTATGTTCATCGCCGCGATCACCGTCAGCCCGCGCACAGAATAGTTTTGTGCCAAAACCGCCATACCGAAAGACCATAACGCTTCGTCCAGCAAAAGCGGCGTTCCCTTTATAAAATATTTTTTTTACATGATCCCGGGGCACGGACAACGTTTTATAAAGTCCTGTCATATATGTATTTTCTTTCTCATGGGTATGCGCCCATATTACGACGATCGCCGTTTCCGTATAACGCGAAAGCACCGTTGCCACAGCCGCTCCCGCCACCCCCAGCCGGGGGAATCCGAACTTTCCGTATATCAGCAGATAATTGAAAATAAGATTGACCGCCACAGCCGCAGCTCCCGCCTTCATCGGCACTACTGTTTCCCCGCACTCACGCATCGTACTGGCATAAACCTGCAGGATCATAAACGCCGGAAGATCCAATAAGATAATCCGAAGATACGTCATCCCATATTCCAGCGCCAGCTTTTCATTTCCTCCGTTTTCTCCCATCAGATACAAAAGAATCAGCTGCTTTCCGAAAAACAGAAGAAGAAAAGCGGCGCCGACAGTAATTATCAGCGCCAACCAAATCTTATATCGGAATGTACTGCGTATCCCTTCATCATTTTTTTGTCCGAAATATTGGGCGGTAAAGATTCCCACACCTGCTGTTCCGCCGAAAATACATAAATTATACACAAATATGATCTGATTGACGATCGAAACACCCGACATCTCTTCTGTTCCCAGTCTTCCAACCATAATATTGTCCAAAAGGTTCACAAAATTTGTAAGTCCGTTCTGGATCATGATCGGAACGGCGATCGCCATGACCATCATATAAAAGGCTTTATTTCCAATATATTTTTTTATACTTTTCTTTCATTTTTTCATATCAATTTTATACCCGCATATGCTGTGCCGTACGCAGATTTTCTATCATCTGTTCACTCACTTCGTTTCCCGCAGCTCTGCACGCCAGTATAATCCCGCCTGCCGACGGGAGCAGACACGGCTCTGTGAAAACGCACGATACGTCCCGCAGCTCTTCTTCCAGCGTTTCTTTTATATACTTCATCGCTTTGAACACACCTCCGGAATAAGACACATAAACCGGTATATCAAAATTCCCGTTTCTGTACACGCCTTTTACGATCTTCGCAAGTTCGCGCGCCGCGCTTTTAAAAACTGCCTGCCGCCGCAGAATCGCCCTGTTCCGCAAGTTCATATGCATCTTTTGACATAGATGCGATCTTATCCCGTTCTCCCTTCCACTCATTAATAACGAGCCTTAATATCTCTTCAGGACACGCAAGACCGTATTTTTCCAAAATATAATCAAACATCATCGTTTTTTCTTCTCTTCCGTCCGCCTGCATTGTAAAATGCCGGATCAACTGACATCCGATCCAATAACCGCTTCCTTCATCCCCTCCGAAAAGATGATGCCATCCGCCGCTTCGCACATAGTAACTGTCCTTGTCAAATCCAAGCCCGATCGATCCCGTTCCGGCGATCACATGGATTCCCTGTTTTCCGAGAAGAGATCCTGCCAGTGCATTTTCCGTATCGTTCCCGAGAGTGATCGACATCCTCGGAAACGTTTCCCGTACAAGGCGGGTAAGCACCGGCACATCCGCCGGTATATCTTTAAACCCTGCGATAGCTATAAAACTGTGAGTGATCTCACTTTGCGCGATTGCCGCCTGACAGCAGATCTGCAAATACCGTCTTTTAATACTGACAGCACATGATCGATTCCGTTCACCATATAGTTGCCGGGGCCTAACGTACACGCAGCTTCCAGCTCTCCCGTTTCACGGCACAAAAGAAACGCCGTCTTTGTTCCGCCACAATCAACGCTTAAATACCGTCTCATCTCACACCTCCTACAAAGCGGTTTTCATCAAGAGAAAGAACTTTACATGCATTTTTATAATATATCTTTTTCAAGATCTCATCTTCCAGTCCGATTCCGTAGATTGCCCATCTTCCCTGTCCCGGAAGTTCTCCTTCGGGCTGATACGGAAAATACTCGTCTTTTGTCTCGAAGAAACGATAATAAATCTTATGATATCCCATACCAAGCGGCGTACAATCCGTACCGAACAAGATCCGATCCTGATGCTTCACAAAAAACTTCTTCGCACTGTACGGAACTCTTCCCAGCTCCGCCAGCCGGGCCGCAACATCTATATACATATTCGGATATTTTTCCAGCTGCCCGCTTACCCATTCCAGATTCTCCGCGTAACTTCCGACATGAGCGATCACAAACGTCGTTTCCGGATGACTGCGTACCGTATTCTCTTGCATTTCCATAAGTTCTTCAAAACTCATATACTTTTCATGATCTGAAAAATCCCATTCCGGACAGACATCAAGCTCTTCCCATCGTTCATTTTTTTCACTTTCGGAGTAAAAAACGCCGCCGGATCAGCTACATGCATCAGCACCGGAATGTGCAGTTTCGCCGCCGTATCATAGATGATATCAAAACGAGGATCATCTGTACGGATCGGCCTGCCGTATTTATCCCGCTCCCACAGCGAAAGATCTTTCCATAATTTGATCCCCCGGCATCCGCGCATACAGGAATCTTCTATTACCTTTTTCGTTTTATCGCAAAAATCAGGATCATCATACGCAGAAAAACTCAAGCTGCATAAAATTAAAAAACATTTCCTCGAATCCTTCTTGTTTCTTTTGCATCTTTTCCAGATCTTTTCCGAAATATCCATCCATATTCACAGCGCATACAACGCCGGCATCTTGCAGTTCCCGGACATATTCCTTCGTGTCATACTTTGTTTCATACGATTCGCCCAACAGCATTTTTCCCATATGCATATGGAAATCTATCACCGGATATGCCGGTTTTTCAATTTCTGTTTTTTTCAGCACTGCGGCGCAGACAGGATCAAATTTTTCCAATTCCATACAGAATCACCCCTTCTGATTCTCTTTTTTATGTTTTCCTCTTTTTATGTTCTTAGCATTTACATTTTATCTTTATACTTCTTGCTTTTTTAACTTTTTCTTTTCCACATTTTTCGTTATTTCATTCCGGTCATCGTAATTCCTTTGATGAACTGCTTCTGGAATATAATAAATACGATCGACGCAGGAATCATAATAAGGGAAGCGGCAGCCATCGTCGCCGAAAGATCCGATAAATGCTGAGTTGAAAAATACGACATTGCAAGAGGCAGAGTCATATTTTCCGAGCTGTTCAAATAGATCAACGGCGTCTGGTAATCATTCCACAATCCTAAAAAGGTAAAGATCGTCAGACTTCCGAGCGCCGGGCGGATTCCCGGAAGCACGATCTTTCGATAGATCGTAAACGGCCCCGCATTATCAAGCATCGCACACTCGAAAAGTTCCTTCGGCATATCGTCGATAAACTGTTTGCACAGGAAAATTCCAAATGCATTTACAAACGTAGGCACAACAAGAGAAATGATCTTATCATACCATCCCAGTTTTGATATAAGCAAAAAGTTCGGGATCATCATTGCCGCCGTCGGCATCATCATTGTGATCAATATTACATAAAACAAAAATTTGTTCAGTTTGAATTTATATTTCGACAGCACAAATCCGATCAAAGAGCTCGTAAACAAAACGACAAGCGTATCAATAACCGTTACAAAAAGCGAATTTCCCATCCATCTGAAAAACGGCGAATCTGTAATCACTTTCACATATCCGTCAAGCGTAAACTGCTTCGGCAGCATATTCGTAGGCTCCAGCAAAATCTCTTTCGTAGATTTAAAGGAATTGGAAAGCATCCAAAAATACGGCGCAAGAAACACGATCGCTGCCAAAAACAAAAATCACGAATGAAATAATCCTTAGTTTTCTGTTCCTTTTTGTCTTTTAACATTTTCATAATATGCCTCCTAATACTCCCAGTCTACCGCGCTCTTCTTCTGCTCGATCAATGACAGTGTCATAATAATGACAAAGAGAACAAGCGACACAGCCGATGCATATCCCATGTCTTTATACTCAAACGCCATCTTGTAAATATATCTTGAAAGAACAAGTCCTGAATTCTGAGGGCCGTCTTTCAAAATGAGCACTGCAAACTGCGCAAACATCTGAAAATGTGAGATCAACGTCGTACAATGACAAACTGAAAGCTTCTTCCGAGCAAAGGCCATGTAATCTTGCGGAATTTTACCCATTCGCTCGCTCCGTCCAGATCTGCCGCCTCATACACATAAGAAGGAATTCCGTCAATACCTGCCGAAAACAGGATCACGTTATAACCGACGTCTACCCAGATCGTATAAATAATAAGTGAGATCATCACTACTTTCGGATCTCCGAGCCAGTTGATCGAGTCGATCCCGATCTTGTTCAGAGCCACGTTCAGAAATCCTGTTGTCGTCGGGAAGATAGAACGGGCAAATACAACGGATGTTGCAACCATAGGCGCAATACACGGCAGGAAAAATACCATACGGAAAAAACTTCTCACCTTATTTGATTTAAACCATGAGATCATCTGCGCCACAACGAGCGCGATGCCGATATTCAAAGTAACCGTGATGAGCACGAATAATCAAAAGGATAGAACCAGTGAGAAATTTTGCGGAAAAACGGGAATTGTTTCAGCTGTGAAAAGGTACTCATATACACATCTGCCCCGGACATTTGCAGTTCACCTAATTCGCGCAATTTATCGGTAATGCCTGAACGGTCAATCCATTCTTCCCATTCCGGATTATGATCTTCGGCATCTTCATCCAGTCCTTCCAAATTAAGTTTGGGATTTTTCATCATTTCGGGAATGATTTCTTCACGCATCTTCTTGTCTATCTTTCGGGTTTCACGGGAAGATTGCAATAATTGAATCTGGATATGATGCAGGTTTTTGATGAACTCGGCATTTTCATTCAGTTCATTTATGCGCGACACGGCTTCAGGGTATTGAAGGATACGCTTTTCATAATAGTAGCATGTTAGTGCGATCCCTGCAATAGCCCGCTGATTCAGCATGGTATCCTGATGGGTATAGGCGTTCAATAGAAACATGAACTTGCGGATGTCGAATATTTGCAGCAGGCTCATGGTGACGGCGCTGACCATTATGGAAAGGTCGTTGACTTGGATCAATAGTGAGTTGAACAAAGTTTGCGCTTCAGCATATTCCGATTCACTCCACCGGGTGGATACCCATATTTTTTCAAATAATTCGTCTACGGCTGTTTCGTGACGTTTTCTCATGGCATCCATTTCTTCATTTCTTTTGGCCTCGGTGGTATATATCAATGGGGCTGTAGCCATATCTTCTGTATACGCCTCCAATTGCATTTGTAATTCGGCATAGCTGTGAGGAGGGCTTTGGACAAAAGTGCGCATTGTGTCATAATAGGCTCCGTAATTTTGTGTTGCCTGTACGGCTATATGGATACGGTCGGCCAGTTCGTATGCCGTGCGTAACATTTTATGGTATATTTCCACTTTATTGGGATCTTTCATCCCTTTTGAAGTATATTGCAGCATCAGGTCGTATGACGTTTGCAGGGCTTCTAGCTCATTCTTTAATTGCCAGTCGGAAGTATGGGTGGCATATCCTGTCATTTGGGATAATGCTTCTTTTAACCGATATTGGTCTAATAGTTTTATGATTTCTTCGCGCATATTTTAAAGTTCTATTTGTATGTCTTTTATAAACAAATGCGGGCAGACTTCGGTTCTTGGCTTATTTCAGCCAGGTTGCCCGTTTCCATATATATTCCATCGGACCGTGAGAGTGGTGATTCATCCACCAGCGGCAGAAAGAGAATTGCAAGATGAAGAAAACTATTCCTGCCAGGCAGCTGGCTGTGATACCAAACTGATTGTGCAATGCAAATCCCCAGTTGTAGTATAACATGGAACCTACTATACTTTGAGTAATATAATTGGTAAGGCTCATCTTTCCGTATGGCGTTATTTTCATTAATCCGTCGTGTAAGTTTGTCTTGTAAAAAGCGAAGACGACACCGGATACCAGAATCAGCATAAATGCAAAATTGGAAAGCGAGGTGATGATTAGTGAAAGAGGGGTCAGAATGGATTTATTTGTGATAAAGTCCGGTAGCATATTGCCCAACCCATATAAAGGGAAAAATGCGACGAGTGAGCTTGCAAGTACCTTGTTCCATACCTTCAAGTGCTCTTTCAAAAAAAGTCCCTTGCGCCCTATCAGCATACCGAGCAGGAAAAGGGCGGCTGTTTGGAATACCCGTCCGTGATCCCAGGCCCAGGCAAGGCTTGCCAACTGTCCTTCCCATAAATTGACACGGATGGTTTCCAGAAAATTACCATTGCTTTGCACTGCAAAAGTTGCATTCCAGAAGCTGCGGGTGGGGATGGCCGGAGTAACAAATTCCGGATCGAGACAGGCACGTATTACATAATAAAGTGGCAATGGCTGGATCAATAGCAGACATGCCAATGCAAATATCCATTTGTCTTTCAGCCGGCAAGTCAGTGGCAGGATGAAACCTACTAAAGAATAAAGGACTAGCACTTCCGCTGTGAAAAAACTGGCATTGATATTACCTATCAGGAAAAGAAGAATTAACCGCCAACAAAAACGTAGACGGAAATCATTGCCCCGTAGGCGTTGGTTGTCATCTTGAATAAAAAAGCTAAAACCGAAAAGTAAAGCGAATATGGCGTATGCTTTTCCGCCGAACATGAAGAATAACCCGTTCCAAATGGCTTTGTCCGAGAAGTTCAGCCACGCACTTTGTCCGGCTGTATCGGGAAATGAGTAGAAATTAAAATGTTCGATAGAGTGCAGGATGATGATTCCCATCACTGCCAGTCCGCGTAGCACATCAGCTACATCTACACGTGCGTGTCCTTTCAATTTTGTGTTTATTGCTTTTGTTTCCATGGGGTTATATATTAGCGTACAAAAATAGGAAAATCTTGAATAGTTGGCAAAAAAAGGAGGAAGTAATCAGATATTTCTTTAATTTTGTCCCCATCTTAAAAAAAGATATGGATATTTCGGAATTGCAACGTATTTATGCCGGTCATCCTAACACTAAGGGACTGGCTGCGTTATTGGAAGATTCCTCAGTGAGGACTATTTTCCTGGGAGGATTACATGCTTCTGCGGCAGCTTTATTTGTTTCCTCCTTTCTTAGAGAGAATAAACAGACATTTGTATTTGTACTGGGTGACTTGGAGGAAGCGGGTTACTTTTATCATGACCTGACACAGGTGAACGGTGATGAGCATATTTTGTTCTTTCCATCCTCGTATCGTCGGGCTGTTAAATATGGGCAGAAAGATGCAGCCAATGAGATCCTGCGTACGGAAGTGCTGAGCCGTTTACAGAAAGGCGATCCGCTATGTGTGGTGACTTATCCCGAAGCGTTGGCGGAGAAAGTGGTATCACAAGAAGTACTGATGGACAAGACGTTAAAACTTGGTGTGGGTGAGCATGTGGACACAGAGTTTATCACGGAAGTGCTGGCCGGTTACGGATTCGAGCATGTAGATTATGTTTATGAACCGGGGCAATATGCTGTACGCGGTAGTATTATTGACGTCTTCTCTTTTGCTTCCGAGTATCCTTACCGTATTGACTTTTTTGGTGACGAGGTAGACAGCATCCGTACTTTTGAAGTGGAAAACCAGCTTTCGAAAGAGAAGAAACAGAGCATTGCCATCGTGCCCGAGCTGACGAATGCCGCCGACAAGAGCGGGGTGTCTTTCTTTGAATTCATTCCTCGGGAAACAGTTCTGGCAATGAAAGACTTTCTTTGGGTACGTGAAAGAATACAGGTAGTACGGGAAGAGGCACTCTCTCCTCAGGCGCTTGCCGCATACGAGGGAGAGAAGACGGAACTGATGAATTTGGAACTGAAGCTGATAGACGGGGCGGAATTTACAGTACGGGCTTTGGATTTCAAACGGATTGAATTTGGTAACAAACCTACAGGAACTCCACAGGCAACGTTGGCTTTCGATACGACGGTCCAGCCTATTTTTCATAAGAATTTTGATTTGGTAAGCACTTCATTCACTGATTATCAGAAACGAGGTTACACCTTATATATATGTACCGATAGTGAGAAGCAGGCAAAGCGTCTGAAAGATATCTTTGAGGAGCGTGGTGATCATATCACGTTCATTCCGGTCAACAAGACTTTACATGAGGGCTTTACAGATAATGTATTGAAAAGCTGCTTTTTTACAGACCATCAGATTTTTGACCGTTTCCATAAATACAATCTTCGTAGTGACAAGGCGCGTAGCGGTAAGGTGGCATTGACCTTAAAAGAGTTGAGCCAGTTTGAGCCGGGTGACTTTGTGGTACATATAGATCATGGTGTAGGCCGTTTTGGCGGTTTGGTACGCATTCCGAATGGAAATACTACCCAGGAAGTGATTAAACTTATTTATCAGAATGAGGATGTGGTATTTGTTTCCATTCATTCCCTGCATAAAATATCCAAGTATAAAGGGAAGGAGGGAGAAACTCCCGCCTGAACAAATTGGGGACCGGTGCGTGGGAAAAATGAAAGAGCGTACCAAGAGCAAAATCAAAGATATAGCCCGTGACCTGATCAGACTGTATTCGCAACGTAAACAGGAAAAAGGATTCTCGTATAGTCCCGACAGTTTTATGCAACATGAATTGGAGGCGAGCTTTATTTATGAGGATACCCCCGACCAGTTGAAGGCGACTCAGGATGCCAAAGCCGATATGGAGAGCGACCGTCCTATGGACCGTCTGGTGTGTGGTGATGTGGGGTTCGGAAAGACTGAAGTGGCTATTCGTGCTGCTTTCAAGGCTGTGGCTGATAACAAACAGGTGGCTGTGCTGGTTCCCACTACGGTGCTGGCCTATCAGCACTTTCAGACTTTCAGCGAACGGTTGAAAGATTTTCCATGCAAAGTTGATTATTTGAGCCGTGCCCGCAGTGCAAAAGATGTTTCCAGAATAGTGAAGGAACTGGCGGATGGAAAAATAAATATTTTGGTCGGTACACATAAAATCATCGGTAAAAGCGTTAAGTTCAAAGATTTAGGATTGCTGATCATTGATGAGGAACAGAAGTTCGGAGTTAGTGTGAAAGAGAAGTTGCGTCAGATGAAAGTGAATGTGGATACACTTACTATGACCGCTACCCCCATCCCCGTACTTTACAGTTCTCGTTAATGGGCGCCCGTGATCTTTCTGTCATTCAGACTCCGCCTCCCAACCGTTATCCCATTCAGACAGAGGTGCATACCTTTAATGAAGATATCATAACGGAAGCGATCAATTTTGAAATGAGCCGTAACGGACAGGTGTTCTTTGTCAATAACCGCATACAGAATCTGGTAGAATTGGAAGCCATGATCAAGCGGAATATACCCGATTGCCGTGTCTGCATAGGTCATGGACAGATGGAGCCCGAAAAGCTGGAGAAGATTATTTTCGACTTTGTGAACTATGATTATGATGTGCTGCTGGCAACCACCATTATCGAGAGTGGTATTGATATACCGAATGCCAATACGATTATCATCAACCAGGCGCAGAATTTTGGATTGAGTGATTTGCACCAGATGCGTGGACGTGTGGGAAGAAGCAATAAAAAAGCATTCTGTTATTTGTTGGCGCCTCCATTGACTTCACTGACTCCCGAGGCAAAGCGCCGTCTTCAAGCCATTGAGAATTTCAGTGATTTGGGCAGCGGTATCCATATAGCCATGCAGGATTTGGATATCCGTGGAGCAGGAAATATGCTGGGGGCGGAGCAGAGTGGCTTCATTGCCGATTTGGGTTATGAAACTTATCAGAAGATACTGGCCGAAGCGGTGAAAGAGTTGAAAGAGGATGAGTTTGCCGATCTTTACGCAGAGGAGTTGCAGGCAGCGGGAGAAGAGAAAATCAGTGGCGAGAACTTTGTGGATGAATGTCAGGTGGAAAGTGATTTGGAATTGCTTTTCCCCAATGAGTATATCCCCAGCAGCAGCGAACGTATGTTGCTTTATCGTGAACTGGACGGATTGGAATTGGATAAGGACCTGCTCGCTTTCAAGGCACGGTTGGAGGACCGTTTCGGAAAGGTTCCTCCCGAAGGGCTGGAACTTCTGCGTATCGTACCTTTGCGCAGATTGGCTAAACGGTTGGGGGTGGAAAAAGTATTCTTGAAAGCCGGACGAATGACTTTGTTCTTTATCAGTAATCAGGAAAGTCCTTATTATCAAAGTGCGGCTTTTGGCAAGGTGATTGATTACATGAGCAAGAATCCGCGTTACTGCAATTTGCGTGAGCAGAACGGCAAGCGTAGTATGGTAGTCAAGAATGTGGAAACGGTAGAGACTGCGGTAGGTATTCTGCAGGAGATGGTGAGTTTGTGATAAAAGATGTCTGTATTGGCAGAAACCGGCATTGCCGTAGAGTAAGCAGGATATGTTAACGTAAAATTGAATATTAACTAAATAAACAGCTGATTTTTAATTAATTGTTTAACGGAATTGAATTTGGGGTGTTTTATATTAAAAAATAATATAAGACACTCCTTTTTCTTTTAACTTATCTATATTTTTACTATCTTACTTCCAGTTTAAAAGCGGACACTGAGATTTTTACTCACATATTGTCTAATTTAAAAAACACTTGTTATGGAAGTGAAAAAGCACGAAGAGCCGACCTTGAAAAGGGTAAGTCCCGTTGGCTGTTCATGGGTCTCATTGTGACGCTGTCGTTTATGTTTGTTTCGTTCGAATGGACTGAACGTAATGTAACTTACGCGATCAGTGATTTAGTCAGTGACCCGGATTTCTTTGAAGAATTAGTTCCTGTAACCTATAATCAGGATAAACCTCTGCCGCCACCGCCTCCACCGGCTGCCGTCAACCCGGAAGAGCTCAATATAGTGGATAATAACTCGACGGAAACAGAAACCGATATTGCAGCTTCAGACCCTACGGATGCTCCGGTAATTATACCGACCCCTATTGAAGTACCCGAAGAAGTAGTGGATGAAAATGTGGAATTTGTGGTGGTGGAAGAGATGCCGGTATTTCGTAACGGTAATGCTGATTTGATGAGGTATCTGAGTGAAAACATCAAATATCCTACCGTCAGTGCCGAGCAGGGAGTTCAAGGAAGGGTAGTGGTGCAGTTCGTTGTGGGTGTTCATGGAGAGATCCTGAATCCGGTAGTGGTGAAGAGTGTGGATCCGTATCTGGACAAGGAAGCAATCCGCGTGATCAGTTCCATGCCAAAATGGAAGCCCGGCAAGCAAAGAGGAAAAGCAGTGAGGGTGAAATACACTGTTCCTGTAGTCTTCAGACTGCAAAGTTAAGATTTAATTAGTATGGATGGAGGAAGCGTAATCTCAGAAGAGGACGCTTCCTCTTTTTTTATCGAGGAATAAATAGGGGATATTTATGAAAACATGTAAGAAAAAAGGGAGTGAAAGGAAATAGTTAGTAATAAAATGCTTGCTATCTTATTATATTTGTTACCTTTGTGGGTCTTATAATATGAAAAACAATGAAAATAACAATTCTACAGAGAAATATAGAATGGGCCAATCCACAGGCCAATATAGCAAGGGCGGACGAAGCGATAAGCTGTCTGCCGGATGCTGATCTGTTTGTTTTACCCGAAATGTTTTCCACCGGTTTTTGTACGCAACCCGAAGGAATTGCGGAGAGCACCGACAGTGAAACCCTGCACTGGATGAAGCGTAAGGCAGCCGAGCGGAATTGTGCTATTGCAGGCAGTGTAGCTGTATGTGAGAATGGAAACTATTATAATCGTTTTTACTTTGTCCATCCGGACGGAGCCGTGCAGCATTATGATAAGAAACATTTGTTCACCTTTGGGGGCGAACACAAGCGTTTCACTGCCGGCACAGAGCGTGTGGTGGTGAACTTCCGTGGGGTACGTATTCTTTTGGAGGTATGTTATGACCTCCGTTTCCCTGTTTGGTCACGCAACCTGGGGGATTACGACATGATACTTTATGTGGCAAGCTGGCCCACTCCCCGTGTGGATGCCTGGAGCGCTCTGCTTCGGGCGCGGGCTATTGAGAACCAGTGCTATGTGGCCGGAGTGAACCGCATGGGAACTGATCCTACCTGTGAATATTCGGGTGGCAGCGCCATCATCGATCCCTACGGAAAAACGATAGCCGAATGTCCGTGGAGCAGGGAAAGTGCGGTATCGGCTGATATAGATATGGAGGCATTGCAGGCTTTCAGGAAGAAATTCCCGGTATTGGATGATGCAGACCCTTTTACATTGATATGAAACAATTAACAAAATAATAGATAATGGCTGAAAAGAAATTATTGTTGGGCGATGAGGCAATTGCCCTCGGAGCGATACATGCCGGCATATCGGGTGTATATGCCTATCCGGGTACACCGTCCACTGAAATCACAGAGTTTATCCAGAATAATCGTTTGGCAAAGGAAAGAAAATTGCACAGCACTTGGTGTACCAATGAAAAAACGGCCATGGAGGCTGCATTGGGTATGTCATACGCAGGAAAACGTGCTTTGGTATGTATGAAACATGTAGGCATGAACGTGGCTGCCGATGCGTTTGTCAATTCTGCCATAACCGGCGTGAACGGTGGTCTGGTGGTGCTGGCTGCCGATGACCCTTCCATGCACTCGTCACAGAACGAGCAGGATTCACGTTTTTATGGAAAATTTGCTATGATTCCCATGCTGGAACCGTCTTCCCAACAAGAAGCATACGATATGATGGATTACGCATATACACTCTCGGAAAAACTGAAGTTGCCGGTGCTGATGCGTGTGGTTACCCGTCTGGCACATTCGCGTGCCGGTGTGGAAGTAGCCGATATCCGTGAGGAAAATCAGTTGAATCCTGACCATGAACGTGCCCACTGGGTATTGCTGCCGGGTAATGCGCGTAAACAATATCTGGATCTAGTGAAAAAGCAGGAGAAGCTGGAAGAAGCTTCCTCCAAATCTCCTTATAATTATCTGGAAGGGTTGAATCCCGAATATGATTATGAATTCGGAGTGATAGCCTGTGGTATCGGTTATAATTATGTGAAGGAGGCGGATACGGACAGTTGCCATATTCCGGTATTGAAAGTTTCGCAGTATCCGTTGCCGGCTGAAGAAATCAGGACGATGGCAGACCGCTGCGGATATGTTCTGGTAGTGGAAGATGGCCAGCCGTTTGTGGAAGAGCAGGTAAAAGCGATACTTTCCTCGGACTATGAGGTAAAGGGACGCTTGACGGAAACTTTGCCGCGTACCGGTGAATTGACTCCGGATAATGTGGGCGAGGCGATCGGATGGGGAATCAAACGTCCGTTTGGTAAGTCTCAGGTGGTGATGCCGCGTCCGCCTGCATTGTGTCAGGGATGTGGTCATCGGGATGTGTATGATGCATTGAACAAGGTGGCTGCGGAATATCCGGATGCACGCATTTTCGGTGATATCGGTTGCTATACATTAGGTGCGTTGCCCCCGTTCCGTGCTATCGACAGTTGTGTGGATATGGGTGCTTCCATAACCATGGCCAAAGGTGCTTCCGATGCAGGGGTATTTCCGGCCATTGCTGTTATCGGTGACTCTACTTTCACTCATTCCGGTATGACCGGTCTGCTGGATGCGGTGAATGACCGTGCCAATATTACGGTGGTGATTTCGGATAACCTGACTACTGCCATGACCGGTGGACAGGATTCTGCCGGTACGAACAAATTCGAGGCGATCTGCCTGGGATTAGGGGTAGAACCCGAACATGTGCGTGTGGTGGTCCCGTTGCCGAAGAATATGGAAGAAATCACCCGTACCATTCGTGAGGAAATAGAATATAAAGGGGTGTCTGTCATTATTCCGCGCAGAGAGTGTATCCAGACATTGAATCGTAAACTAAGACAGAAAAAAGCAGATAAGGCATGAGAAAAGATATCATACTTTCGGGCGTAGGAGGACAGGGTATCCTGACTATCGCTACTATTATAGGAGAAGCTGCTACGGCAGAAGGCATCAATTTGAAGCAGGCCGAGGTACACGGTATGAGCCAACGCGGAGGAGATGTACAGTCCAATCTGCGTTTGTCCGACGAAACGATTTATTCGGATCTGATCGCTCAGGGTGAGGCGGATCTGATTATTTCCATGGAACCGATGGAGGCGTTGCGTTATCTGCCTTACTTGCAGGAAGAAGGTTGGGTGATTACTTCCGCTAATCCTTTCAAGAACATTCCCGACTATCCTGAAGAAGTGGATCTGATGAGGGCTTTGGAGAGTCTTCCGCATGTGGTGAAGTTGGAAATAGAGGATATGGCAAAAGAAAACAGTATGCCTAAATGCGCGAATGTGATTCTGCTGGGCATGGCTGCGAAGTATATTGAAATCGTATCACCGGAACAGTTGCGCGAAAGCATAGGGCGTGTGTTTGCCGCAAAAGGTGAGAAGATTGTTGAAATGAATCAGAAGGCTTTTGATATAGGATTGAATGCGGTAAAGAACTGGTAATGCCATGAAGATATTTAGTGAAGAATTAGTGGAGAAGGCGGTGAAGGAACTGCACATCGCCAATCTTGCACAGGCTACTATCGGTGATGTGTTGTTGGTAGCCCAGTATCTGGAAAAGGAAACGGGGATTCCTTTTATCCGCATGGATCAGGGATCTCCCGGTCTTGCCGCCAATCAGATAGGGATTGAAGCGGAGAAAGCTGCTTTGGACAGGGGAGTCGGATCGCAATATCCGGCTGCCGCAGGAGTGCCCGAGTTGAAAAAGGAGGCTTCCCGTTTTGTAAAAGCTTTCTTGAATCTGGATATCTCTCCGCGCGCTTGTGTGCCTACCACCGGGTCGGTGGCGGGTTCATTCGGCTCGTTCATAGCCTGTACGCAGCGTATTCCGGGGAAAGACAAGGTATTGTTCATTGATCCCGGATTTCCTATTCAGAAATCCCAGCTTCGCATTATCGGCGTGGAGTGGGAAGAGTTTGATATCTATCATTATCGTGGACAGGCCTTGCGTGAGAAATTGGAAAGTTTCCTGAGTAAAGGCGATATAGCAGCGATTATCTATTCTAATCCGAATAATCCGGCATGGATTTGTCTGGAAGAGGAGGAGTTGCAGATAATCGGTGAACTGGCAACCCGGTATGATGTGATTGTCATGGAAGATCTGGCTTATTTCTGCATGGATTTCCGTCGGGATATGGGGCATCCTTTCGAACCGCCTTATCCGCCCACTGTGGCAAGATATACGGATAATTATATCCTGATGCTTTCTTCTTCCAAGATATTCAGTTATGCCGGACAGCGTATGGCATTGGCATGTATCAGCGACAAACTGTTCGACCGCCAGTTCCCTGCCTTGGCAGAACGGTATAAAGATGCAGGGGTGTTCGGTCCTACGCTGATTGCTTCCATTCTTTATATGATTACTTCGGGATGTACGGCTTCCACTCAGTATGCATACGCTGAAATGCTCCGTCTGTCTACCGAAGGTAAAATCAATTTTGTGGAAGATACCCGCGAATATGCCCGTCGTGCGGAACGCATGAAGAAAATATTTACCGACAATGGTTTCCATATCGTATATGACTATGATGCTACCCAGGTGGTGGGAGATGGTTTCTTCTTTACCATTGGTTACGGAAATATGACAGGGGGTGAATTGCTCCGGGAGTTATTGTATTATGGGGTAAGCAGCATCTCGCTTTCTACTACCGGCAGCGAGCAGGAAGGTGTCCGCGCCTGTACGTCACGGATGCGCGATGAACTTTATCCGGTGATGGAGGAACGCATGAGAGCTTTTCATGAAGATCATTGAAAATAATGTGCTAATAGGATAATGTGCCGATTGCCATACAGTGGGTTTGTGTGCCAGTACATTGGCAGATTAGCACATTGAAAAATTATTTATTATGATTTGGAATAAAAAGTAAAGAGTGCATGAGTCGGGACGAGATGAGCGCTCTGCAGGGAAAACGTCTGAACAAGTTGGTGAACTTGGTTTATCATAATGTTCCTTTTTATCGTAACAAGATGCAGGAGATGGATTTGTCTCCGGATGATATCCAGACTATCGAAGATATCGTAAAACGTCCTTTTACTACCAAGCAGGATTTACGTGATAATTATCCATATGGTCTTCAGGCTGCTCCTGCTTCGGAAATTGTACGTGTGCACGCTTCTTCGGGAACAACCGGGAATCCTACCATTGTGGGATATACGCGTCGTGACTTGTCTGTATGGTCCGAAGTGATGTCACGTTGTCTTTCAGCATACGGGGTTACCCGTAATGATACCTTTTCTGTCAGTTATGGCTATGGCTTGTTTACAGGCGGGTTGGGCGCACATTATGGGGTGGAGAATCTGGGGGCGACTGTTATCCCGGCTTCTACAGGAAATACGGAAAAGCATGTCCGTCTGATTCGCGACTTGGGTATAACGGGAATTGCCTGTACTCCTTCATACGCTCTTTATCTGGCAGAAGTGGTGGAACGTATGGGATTGACCAAGAATGATATCAATCTCCGTATCGGAGCTTTCGGAGCCGAGCCATGGACGGAAAGTATGCGTAAGGAGATAGAAGAGCGGCTGGGATTGAAAGGGTATAATATTTATGGATTAAGTGAGATTATGGGACCCGGTGTTTCCTACGAATGTCAGGAGCAACATGGTTCGCATATCAATGAGGATCATTTTTATCCTGAAATCATTAATCCTGAAACGCTGGAACGTCTTCCGGATGGAGAAGTGGGAGAATTGGTGTTTACTACCTTGACAAAGGAGGGGATGCCGTTATTGCGTTATCGTACGAAGGACTTGACTTCCCTGATGGAGGGTGAATGTCCGTGTGGAAGAACCAATATCCGTATGTCGGGTATTGTAGGCCGTAGTGACGATATGCTTATTATCCGTGGCATCAATGTTTTCCCGTCTCAGGTGGAAAGTGTTATTTTGGATATGCCTCAGTTTGAACCTCAGTATATGCTGGTGGTGGATAGGAAGAATAACCTCGACTCTTTGCAGGTACAAGTGGAAGTCCGCAAAGACTTCTTCTCGGATGATATGGGAAGTATGCTTGCCATGAAGAAAGCATTGAGCGACAAACTGAAAAGTGTCCTTTCCATCAGTGCCGAAGTGAAGCTGATGGAACCTAATAGCATTGCCCGTAGTGAAGGTAAGAGTAAACGTGTGATAGACAATCGGATTTTAAAATAAAAAAGTATGCGATATGACAATCAAGCAATTATCTGTTTTTCTGGAAAACAAAACCGGAAGAATAAATGACGTAACCAAGACATTGGCAAAGTATGATATCAATATGCATGCGTTCAGCATGGCGGAATCTACTGATTTCGGTATACTTCGCCTGATTGTTTCGGATGTGGAAAAAGCGGTGGAAGTACTTCGTGCCGAGAATTTTGCCGTGATGCTGACCGATGTGGTATGTATCAGTTGCCCGAATGTGGCAGGTTCTTTGGCTAAAGTTTTGGACTATCTGGCAGCAGAGAATATCTTTATTGAATATATGTATGCTTTTGCTCAGGGAGATACGGCACATGTGGTTATCCGTCCGTCTAATGTGGAGAGATGTGTGGAGATATTGAACAAATTTAATTGTAATGTTTTGACTAAGAACAGTCTGTAATGAATTTGACTTTGTGGGTATGAATGCATCACAAGTCTTTTTACCACAGGTTACTTGGGCTCACACGGGTGTTTAAGCTGAAAACTTTAAGATTGAACCTGTGCGAATCCGGGTAATCTGTGGCTGTTTTGATGGAACAGTCTATCAATAACAAAACCTGTTTGTTGGAGAATGCAGAATGTTATGAGCGTTCTTTGACAATGGGACACTCGAACCGATAAAAAATACCGAAGTATTGTACATGATTACATTGGATAATTTTGAGAACTTTGTTCCCTATAAAATATGGATGCGTGGGGAAGAGTATTATGAAACAGACGCTGTTTCCGAATTGGAAGAAATCTCACCCGGTGAATGGACTGCGACTGTAGAAGGAACAGACGATTATAATGTGGAGATATCTATGGATGGAAACGAGATAGAATCTTGGTACTGTGATTGTCCGTATGATGGAGAAATCTGCAAACATGTCGTAGCGACATTGTTGGCAATTCGCGACAATAGAAAAAAGGCGGGTAATAGTATTTTCTCGAAGATGAAAATCAAAGCGGAGGAAACCCCTGTTTTGGAGGAAATAAAAGAAGTGGGTAAGCAGCCTTGTCCGTCTTTGGTAGACATACAGCGACTGTTGTCTTTCATTGATCCGCAGGAACTCTCGAAATTTATCTGTGAGTATGCTTCAACGAATCTGGAATTTAAAACGGCACTTTCAAATCATTTCATAGCTAAGGAGCTATCTTTGTCATCAAAGGGAAAAGATTACAGAATTGAAATTCAAAAAGTTTTTAAAGGATCTGGTTACCATAAAAGGTCTCGTTATCACAATCGTTATGATAATTACGATCGTGACTGGAAAACTATTTTCAATCAGATGGACACTTTTTTGGAGAAAGCGGATTTCTTTTTGAATTTGGAAGCTATGGATAATTCTATTGCCATAGCTCTTCAAGTACTTCGTTTCATCGGTGAAAACTATGATGATGAACTTTTGTATGATGATGGTATTTCTTCTTCTGACTATTGTGAACAGGCAGGAGATTTGCTCCTGAAAGTGATTGAACATCCTAAAACCACTCAGGCACAAAAGATGGAGATACTTCAGGGCTTGCGTGAGATTGCTGAAATATCTATTTTTCGTGAATATGATCTTTATGATGTAGACGAATTGATGATGCAGATCAATCTTTCGATTCAACCGGCAGAAAAAGCGTTGGAATTGATTGATGAACTTCTTGAAGTAAGAAAGGGAACCTGTGATATCTATCAGTTAGTCATTCGTAAGGTCAATCTGTTGTTAGAACAGAATGAAGAACAAAAGGCGGATGATACGATTCGTCAATATCTTTATCTGACTGAAATACGAAGAATGGAGGTTGATAAATTGATTGCCCGTTGCCAATATGATGAAGCCATTTGTTTGCTGAATGACGGAATAGAAATAGCGGAAAGAGAAATGCATTCTGGCACTCTGGGTGAATGGCTGAAAATGAAATTGGATATTTATGAAATAACCCATAGGGTTTCTGAGGTAATTGATACATGTCGTCTGTTGTTTGTGGTGGGTAGTGATAAATTGATATATTACAGCAAACTTAAAACTCTGGTACCGAAAGAACAATGGAAAAGTTTTCTGGATAGGATGATGAAAGAAGCCGAGTTAAGTGACTATTTTTCTTTTGTCGGAAATGATAAGGCTGAAATTTATGTGAAAGAAAAGGATAATGACAGCTTGTTCTCTTTGCTGTCGTCAGTCCGATACAATCAGTTGGAAGCATTGATGAAATATGCCCATTATTTGAAGGACACTCATTCTGAGAAATTGATTGCTATATATACTTCTTTATTGAATGATTATGCTGAACGGAATCTGGGACGGGAGCATTATGAATTTATAGCACGGGTATTATCCTGCATACGTAAACTAAACGGTGGACAGGCTGTTGTGAAAAGCTTGGTGGCAGAGTTCCGGATAAAATACAAACGTCGTCCGGCAATGATGGAAGTGTTGGGGAAGTTTTAAAAATAGTTTATCAGAATCTTTTTTAAAATTAGAAAGCCGCCTCCTCCGAAGCGGCTTTCCGTTTTTCTATCAGAACAAACTCCAAGCAACTGTCAGTCCGGCCATTACAATGGCGACCATACTCATCAGTTTAATCAGAATGTTCAAACTGGGTCCGGATGTATCTTTAAACGGATCACCTACTGTGTCACCGGTAACCGTTGCTTTGTGTACTTCGCTTCCTTTACCTCCGAAATTACCTTCTTCTATAAATTTTTTCGCATTATCCCATGCGCCTCCCGCATTGGCCATAAAAATGGCAAGAACGAAGCCCGAGGACAAACCACCTATCAGCAGACCGATAACACCGGGAACACCAAAAATCAGTCCGGTAGCGATAGGGGCAATGATAGCCAGTAGAGAGGGGAATACCATTTCACGTTGTGCTCCTTTGGTGGATATTTGTACGCAACGGGCATAGTCGGGTTCTGCCTCTCCTGTCAGAATCCCTTTTATTTCACGGAACTGGCGACGCACCTCCTCTACCATGTGAGCGGCTGCTCGGCCTACGGCGTTCATGGTCAGACCGCAGAACAGGAATGCCATCATACTGCCCAAAAACATGCCGCTTAGCACTTTGGGGTTCATCAGGGTTACATCGTAATAAAGCATATAGTCAGTGAAACTGGCGTTATGAACATCTACGGTAATGCCGTTTGGTAATTCCAGAATGGTTTGCCCCAACCGGGTTAATCCGATACGGATTTCTTCTACATAGGATGCCAGCAGGGCCAGTCCGGTCAGAGCTGCGGAGCCGATGGCAAAACCTTTGCCTGTAGCGGCAGTCGTGTTACCTAACGAGTCGAGGGCGTCAGTACGTTTGCGTACTTCTTTGCCCAGTCCGCTCATTTCAGCGTTACCGCCGGCATTGTCTGCAATCGGTCCGTAAGCATCGGTAGCCAAGGTGATTCCTAATGTCGAAAGCATACCTACGGCAGCGATACCGATGCCATACAATCCCATGGAAATATTGGCAAAATCAAATCCTGAAGCGAGCCAGTAGGACAAGATGATACCGGTTACTACTGCCAGTACAGGGATGGTGGTGGAAACCATACCTAGTCCGATACCGGAAATGATAACGGTGGCCGGACCGGTCTTTCCACTTTCGGCCAACCGTTGTGTGGGTTTATACGATTGAGAAGTATAATATTCGGTGGAACGGCCGATAACGATACCTACTATTAATCCCACTACCACAGCAAAGGAAATGTTTACCCAATTTTCCAAACCTAATGCCCAAAGGATAAGGAAAGTGGCAACGACAATCAGTACCGAACTTAAATTGGTTCCTGTGGCCAATGATCCGAGTAATTCCTTCATTCCTGCATTTTCTTTAGTACGGACGGCAAAAATACCGATGATAGAGAGAACGATACCCACTGCCGCAATCAGCATAGGTGCGATAACCGCTTTAAACTGCATCACGGTATCATCCGAGCCAATAAAAGCGGCAGCACCTAAAGCGGCGGTAGCCAGAATAGAGCCGCAATAGGATTCGTACAGATCGGCGCCCATTCCGGCTACGTCACCTACATTGTCTCCCACATTATCGGCAATGGTTGCGGGGTTGCGGGGATCATCTTCCGGAATACCGGCTTCCACTTTACCTACCAGGTCGGCACCTACATCGGCTGCCTTGGTATAGATTCCACCTCCTACACGGGCGAAAAGTGCTTGTGTGCTGGCTCCCATACCAAAGGTAAGCATGGTGGTTGTGATGACACATAATTTAGCAGAAGGGTTCAAGGCATCTGTGGGAATGCAATAGTCCAATAATATGTACCAGAAAGAAATATCGAGTAGTCCCAAGCCGACAACGACCAACCCCATAACAGCTCCGCTACGGAAAGCTACACGCAGTCCTTTGTTCAGGGAGTGTTGGGCGGCATTGGCGGTACGTGCAGAAGCGTATGTAGCCGTTTTCATTCCTAAAAAGCCGGACAGTCCGGAGAAGAAACCGCCGGTAAGAAAAGCAATGGGCACCCACGGATTTTGTAAGTTGAAGCCGTATGCCATGATAGAAAACAGAATAACTAATCCCAGAAATACCAGCCCTACCACCTTGTATTGTTGTTTCAGATAGGACATGGCGCCCTGGCGCACATAAGAAGCGATTTTCTCCATCGTCGGAGTTCCTTCGCTTTCAAGCATCATTTGTTTGTAGAAATACCATGCAAGTACCAATGCCAAGAGGGAGGCAATGGGCACAATCCAGAATAGATACGTTTCCATACGCAGTATTGATTTAAAAGTTGGTTTTGCCCAAAGATAGCAAAAAATAAATGATATTCAATAGGATAGGTCGTATTTTTATCAATTAATATTTGCGGTGCTTTTCTAATTAAGTTTAGGGGGGAATAAATATCAATATCTGTAACTTGGAACACATGTACCTGTTCCTGTGTTTCGTCAAAACACGATGAAAGGTAAACAAGACGTTAAAAAACAGTTTCACCACAGATCAAATCTGTATAATCTGTGGTGAATTTAAAACTCAGGCTTTGTATTTACCATACAGCTTATCTATCAGATCAGCGCGTCCTATTTTGCGCAATTCATTGATGATAGCACGTCGTTCTTCGGGTTTATACCAGAAAAAGAACATCCGTTGAGCCAGTTTTTCTTTTGGTGTTTTAGCGGAAAATACCGGTTGCAACGTATATGGATGATAACCTGTGTACCAGGTTTCAGTGGCTACGGTCATCGGAGTAGGAGTAAAGTCCTGTACTTGTTCCAGATGGAAATCCAATTTCTTGGTGATCACTGCCAGTTCTGCCATATCTTCTTCCGTACATCCGGGATGGCTGCTTATAAAATAAGGTATAATCTGCTGCCGCATATTCAACTCCTTATTTATTTTGTCGAAAGTCTTTTTGAAGTCATAAAATTGTGAAAACGAAGGTTTCCTCATGATTTGCAGCACTTGGTCGCTGGTATGTTCCGGAGCCACTTTCAAGCGCCCGCTGACATGATGGGCTATCAGTTCGCGGGTATATTCAGCCGTACTTCGGTTTACTGCCGGATCTTTGCTTTGATATTGTAACAGGTCATAGCGTACACCGCTTCCGATAAAGCTTTTCTTGATACCGGGAAGTGCGTCTACCGAATGATAAATATCCAATAAGGGGCGATGGTCCGTGTTCAAATTGGGACATACTTTGGGATGGATACATGACGGCCGTTTGCATCGCCGGCAAATTTTCTCATCTTTACCACGCATGGCATACATGTTGGCGCTAGGTCCTCCCAAGTCACTCAGATAGCCTTTGAAATCAGGCATTTCAGTTATGGCTCTCACTTCTCTTAAGATACTCTCTTTACTTCGGCTTACAATAAATTTCCCTTGATGGGCGGAAATGGTACAAAAGGCGCATCCGCCAAAACAACCACGGTGCAGATTGACCGAGAATTTAATCATGTCGAATGCGGGAATGCGTTTTCCTTTATATTTAGGATGAGGCATACGCGTATAGGGCAAATCAAAAGAATGATCCAGTTCGCCTTGGCTCATTGGAGGATAAGGCGGATTGACTACTACTGTTTCATTGCCTGTATCTTGCAAGATGCGGGAGGCTTCGTACTTGTTGCTTTCCTCTTCAATGAAGCGGAAGTTTTCGGCTTGTTTCTTTTTATCTTTCAGGCATGCTTCATGAGAGTGTAGGATGATATCTGGCTTTTCGTTCACACACTCAATTACAGAGTGCTCGGACGGAACTGATCCTTTCTTACGGATAAGGTAAGCCGTTTGTGGTATATCGTGGGGAATATCCTTTTGTAAGGGTAGATGGGCTCCGTCCTGACTGTCTTTGCTTTCTTTCATTCTCTTGCAAAGTTCCGTAATCGGCTTCTCGCCCATTCCATAGATCAATAAATCGGCTCCGGAATCTATCAGGATTGATTTACGCAGGCAGTCCTGCCAGTAGTCATAATGGGTGACACGGCGCAAAGATGCCTCTATACCTCCCAGAATGACAGGTACGTCGGGATAGATTTTCTTTAAAATCTGTGTATAAACGATGCTGGGATATTCGGGACGCATGTCGTGGCGGCCGTCGGGAGTATAAGCATCCTCGCTGCGCAAACGCTTGTTGGCAGTGTATTTGTTTACCATGCTGTCCATACATCCGGCGGACACACCGAAAAAGAGGCGTGGACGTCCCAGCTTCTTAAAATCGCGCAGGTCATCACGCCAGTTGGGTTGAGGCACAATGGCCACTTTCAAACCTTGCGCCTCTAATAATCTTCCAATTACTGCCGGACCAAATGAAGGATGATCTACGTAGGCGTCACCGCTGAACAAGATTACGTCCAGTTCATTCCATCCGCGCATCTCTACTTCTTTCTTGGTTGTCGGCAACCAGTCTGTAAGTTTGTATTCTTTCAATGATAAATACTGTTTTTTTGTTTTGCTACAGAGAACACAGAGATTGTTTATTATATCTCTTCTTCATCTTTATTTTTCTCTTTCTCCCATTGGATATAAAGCAGAATGAGTTGATGAAGTCCGAAAGCTTTCATGTTATTATGATAAATTACATCAATACAAAGGTCGAGCAGCTCTTTATTGTTTCCTTCCTCGCTGGTTATCAGTGAGCGGATATTCAGCTTCAGTTTGTCCAGTACCGACTCGTCCACGATACCGTTGCTGTCTATCAGATGCTGGAATAAAGCATATTTCTCAATAGTTTGCAGGTTCTCTTCTGAGATTTCCATGCTGCGTGTGCCGGAGGCATTAGTCTGTATAGTGTACATAGTCGTTTTATTTTAATGGTTTATACGGACAAAGTTAGGCGTTTTTATGAAATAACCTCTTATTTGCCCTTTTATTTTCGTTTAAAAATATCACTTGCTGCCAAAGAAGCCCAGGATGGCACTCATTACCCGTGCTCTTTCCTTCACTCCCTGAATGCTTTCAAAGGGGAAACCCAGGACAAAAGTCCGATATTTGCCTTTATAGGCGATACCGGCACTGTAACTGCCCGGATTATATACAAAAGCGGAGTAAGCAGGGGCTATCGGGGTCAGACAGTCGGGAGCGGGTACGGCGTATGTTTGCTCGTTGATAGTGCGGGGAATACTGAAACGGGTGTTGGCTCCATATATTTCTCCCGAAGTGGAATTTATCATGCTGCCTCCGAAACTATATTTTAATATGTTTTCGGTGAAGTTCAGTGCTGTGGGACTGTTCATGTTGCTTCCTATATACGAGCCGCTGAGCATCAGGTTGCCGCCTCCTTGACAATAGGTTGTGAGCAACTGTTGCAATGTGTGGGAGAAAGGACGCCTGTCGGCTCCGAATATCAGGTCTGTAATGGGGTAATCTGCCAGCCGGACAAAACCATTTTCAACGGCTTCATCACTACACGATACAAAAGAGTATCCTCCGGCTGCCTGGATGGCTTTTCCATGAATGAACGGATAATCGAAAGTATTTCCGGCTATCAACATTCCTTCCAGTTCGCTGCCGCTATATCCCAGCCCGTCTTTAGTCTCCCGTCCTATGCGGCTGCGGTCGAAGCTTTGTTGCGTTCCGCAGAAGGCGGGTGTATTTATATAAGGTATTCCCGGATCCGTATTCAAGTCAAAGCCTTGCAAGAAAGGAGATTCTACGGTAGCAGGTCCGCTTAAACGGTCGAATTCGTTGACTATCAGGATTGTTCCTTTACTTTTCTTTGCCTGATAGGCTGACAGGATTTCGGAAGGAAAACTTTCTCCGCCCTTGTTGACTGCGGTTATTTTGAAACTATATACCAGTCCCGGTTCGGCTTCGAAGGTATATTCAGTACCGCGTACTAACGTTCCATTGTCAAATCCACCATGTCCCAGACGGGTATAGACTATGTATTGTTGAGCTTTGGCAGTCGGTTCCAACGGGTCGTCTACCGCTTGCCAAGTTAGTTGGAAGGTGTTTTTCCTACTTCCGGAGTGAATGGCAAAGTTATTTACCGGTAAAGGTTGGACTACGTAATCCGTCCCATGCATGGTACTCAGGTATTTTAGTATGGATTTGTAAACAGAACGTCCTACGGTAAACTTGAAACGCGGATCGTGCCCCAATTTCAAATCGGCGAAGTTCTGGTGGGAGAGGAGTTCCAGAATCATCGAGGGAACGGCAGGCAGACGGGTCTCGCTGTAATTGCGGTTCCACAGGCTGCGGCGTTGCCACCGGATACCGAATTGGGCGGAGATATCCTGTTGCAGACCGGTCAGTACCATGTCCGCCAAGTCGCGGGAAGCATAACGGGAGATACCGGCGTTCAGTTCACCATTATTATAATCGGTGGTATAGATACCCAGCGTGCCTATTAAATCATCTTCTTTGGAAAAACCTGCATCGCTGTGCACTCCCAAGGTCATTTCAAAAGGAACGCCCAATCCCTTCTCCTTTGGATTGTACACAGAATTTCCGCTGAGATAGTTTATTATCCGGCTGCGGGCGTTTATATCATCGGTATAGTCATTCTTACCTTCGCTGGGACTGTAAACCGAATAAGGAAAACCCGACCATTGTGCGGCATAGCGTGCCCCTTCCAGATAACGGGGCAGGCCGCTGGTTTTTCCACCGCGCGATATGTTTCCCATTCCTCCGCCAAAACGGACGGCATCGGCGCATACCACTCCTTTTTGTCTGCTCTCATTACTTAGTACCACCATACCGTAATCGTTGGTTCCTTTGTCGAATTCAAAAGTGCCCAGATAAACCCAAGTTCCTCCCCCTATTTGTTGGTTGACCAGAAATTCGGTGACACCCCCTTTATGGAAAACCAGATATTTAGCGTCACTCACACTTCCGGGTAAAGTCTGATAAGTCACATAGACGGCATATTTTCCTGTTTCGGGAATATGGGGAATCCATTGTGCAAAGGCTTTTTCCGGTTTTTTCTCGGTGGAGGCAAAGCGGGCTGTACCTTCTTCAAAAGGATTTTGTCCGTCCCGGTAAACCAATCGTTTTTGAGCGAATGCCGGGGTGGGGGCGGTTTTCCATTTACCTTTCCGGCTTTTTATCTCCTGATAGATGCAACCTTGGGGATGGGTATCATTATCCACAATCACCTCATTGCGTTGCCAGTCACGTTCACGAGGGGTATAAACTATGGCTCCCGCATTTTCCAGCATGGGTATAATATAAGGTATGACGAATGATTGGGTGAACAAGTCTTCTGTGGTACAGAACAGTCGGGGACGTTGCCATTCCCAACATCCCTTGTCCTTTTTATAATATTTTCCGTGGCTTTGCCAAAGGGCGATGTGTCTGCCTTCCAGTCCTTTGCCGGCAGTAAAGGGGCGGGAAATATTTTTTACCCATGGATCACCTTTATAATCTGTCCGTTGCCATAAGCGGCTTTTGTCCTGTTTCTTTCTCAGATAGTTGGGAATCAGGTCTTCGATTGATTTGCCATCGGCATAGATGGTTATATCGTAATAATTTACAGGACCGGGTAGGCTTTGTCTAAGTAACCGGTAGATAGCTTCTGTCTTTTCGGGGGTAAACGGTTGGTAGCCGAAGCTGGGGCTGGCATATACATTCAGCCTTTTTTTGTCATGATTTACTTCATAACGGTCTAATTTACACTTACCTATGTTGGCATAAGATGTTTCGTACCGGGTGAAAAAATCTTTTAGACGTTGTTCCACATTACCATCTAACCCTTGTGCCAAAGTGTGTGATATTCCTGCCATTACCAGCAGGAAGGACAAAAATATCTTTTTCATGTTGTTTTCTTCTTTATTTATGGTTGCGAAGTTAGGAATTTTTGTTAGTTTTGTCATTCTAACTAATCTATAATGAACCTAAATGAAACGAATTATCTTTAATTTCTGCTTCGTATGGCTGGCTGTTTCCGCTTTTGCCGGAAGTAAGGTAGTCGAAATGCGAAATTATGGTCTGGTACCGGACACACACGAGAATCTTTCACCCAAATTGCAGAAGGCGTTACAAGACATCAAGTCTCAAGTTGCTTTGGGTGATAAGGTCACTTTGCTTTTTGAATCCGGACGTTACGATTTCCATCCTGAAGGGGCGGCTGTCCGTGAGTATTATATTTCCAATCATGATCAGGACAATCCGAAAACGGTAGGTTTCCCTTTGGAGGATTGGAAGGGGCTGACGGTGGACGGACAGGGCGCCGATTTTATCTTTCATGGGCGTATGCTTCCACTTTCTCTGCTTCGTTCAGAGAATTGTACTTTGCGTAATTTCAGCATAGATTTTGAGACTCCTCATATTGCTCAGGTCAAGATATTGGAAAGCGGAGAGGAGGGAATTACTTTTGAACCTGCCGCATGGGTGAAATGCCGTATCAATGAGAAAGGTTTTTTCGAAGCATACGGTGAAGGCTGGTCCAGTGCTCCCCAGGGAGGGATCGCTTTTGAAGAAAAGACAAAGCGTCTGGTATACCGCACCAGTGACTTATGGTGTCCTATGGAAGGATTGAAGGAAATCTCTCCACGTGTCTACCATGCTCCTCAATGGAAAGACGCCCGGTTGAAACCGGGGACAGTGGTGGCTCTTCGTACTTATTATCGTCCTGCTCCGGGTATATTCTTGTCCAATGATAAAGATACCCGTTTGCAGAATGTGAAAGTGCATTATGCCGAAGGTATGGGACTGCTGGCCCAGTTATGTGAAAATATCACGTTGGATGAATTCAGCGTTTGTCTTCGTGGCGATAAGGATCCGCGTTACTTTACCACGCAGGCGGATGCTACCCATTTCTCCAGTTGCCGGGGGAAGATTGATTCTCGCAACGGGTTGTATGAAGGAATGATGGATGATGCGATTAATGTACATGGTACTTATTTGAAAATCAAGCAACGCCTTGATGACCATACGGTGATTGCCCGATACATGCATCCGCAAGCATACGGATTCGAATGGGGCGTGAATGGCGATGAAGTACAATTTGTATGTTCCGCCACCATGGAACTGACCGGTGGAAAGAACCGGGTGAAGGAAATCCTGCCCAATGACAAAGATACGGTGAAAGGTGCAAAAGAATATCGTATCACTTTTGCCGAGCCTTTGGATGCGGAGATTACGGATAAAGAAGGTTTCGGTATTGAAAACCTGTCCTGGTGCCCGGAAGTTTATTTTGCGGATAATGTCATTCGTAACAACCGTGCACGCGGTACGCTGTTCAGCACTCCCCTGAAAACGGTGGTAGAGCGTAACCTGTTTGATCATACATCAGGAACAGCCATATTGCTGTGCGGTGATTGTAACGGCTGGTTTGAAACGGGAGCTTGCCGGAATGTGCTGATTCGTAACAATCGTTTTATCAACGCATTGACTAATATGTTCCAGTTTACGGAAGCTGTTATCTCTATTTATCCGGAGATTCCCGATTTGGAGCATCAGAAAAAATATTTCCATGGTGGAAAAGGAGAAAAAGGAGTAGTGATTGAAGATAACTATTTTGAAACCTTTGACCGCCCTGTCCTTTTTGCAAAATCCATTGACGGATTGATCTTTAAAAACAATGTGATCCGCCAGAATACGGATTATCCGGCTTTTCATCATAACAAATCCCGTTTCCGCTTGCTTCACACCCGGAATGTGAAGATAGAGAAGAATAATTTTGAGGATGGGGATGAGAGTATAGCAAGAGAATAGATACAAATAACACTGATTATGCGGGTGAAAATACAATCCGCATAATCAGTGTTTTCATATCTGAAGAACTACAACGGAAGGGTTATTCTACTTTTCCGATGCTGAAGTTTTCAGGATATTTGCCTTTGAAATTCTTATAATACAATTTGACTTCACGCATATCCTTGTCCAAATCACCGCTGGGATGTATTACCTTTTCGGCTGTGATGCATTTCTTCTCGTAGTCGATAGCTACCAGAATAATAGGCAGACCGGCCCCTTGCGCAATATAGTAAAACCCTTTCTTCCAATTGGGATTGGCTTTGCGTGTTCCTTCCGGAGTGATAGCCAGATGGAATTTTTGACTCGATTTGGCAATTTTAATCATCTGGTCCACCAATGAAGTCTTGCGGCTACGGTCTACGGGAATCCCTCCCATCCAGCGGAAAATAGGGCCTAGAGGCCAGAAGAACCAGTCTTTTTTCATCATAAAACCGGTTTCGCGACCTATAGCTCCCATAAACAGTTTGCCTATGAACAAATCCCAATTGGTGGTATGCGGTGCGGCACAGATAATATATTTGTCATAATCGGGAACGGATACTTTAGTCTTCCATCCCAATAGTTTGTAGTAGAT
>ENA-OQDT01000188-OQDT01000188.1-human-gut-metagenome-genome-assembly--contig:-NODE-188-length-40223-cov-3.987754_pt1 | contig 40223 bp, 37 predicted proteins | sample MGYA00242786_ERZ504617 | MGnify/ENA primary metagenome ERZ504617 (study PRJEB26092, sample SAMD00036337) | human gut metagenome | host: Homo sapiens | study: EMG produced TPA metagenomics assembly of...
AAATGTATATCAGCTGGGAGTCAATCCCCCAGCTGATATAGCCTCCGGCAGGGCGCACATTGTCCGGTGGACAAATGGTTTTGCGCCGACCGAAACGGAGTGTAGACTTGCAGAGGTGCGCAGTAGAAGTATGTCATGCAATTGCATGACGCGCACCTCGCAGCAAGAATGCCGAGGCATTCTTGAAAAGGTAAGAGACGGAAACAGAATAAAGGCAGAGGGACATGATATTCAGTGATTGTAAAAAGACATTCACTGGATATGTTTTATTGCGGGGAAAAATACAGTGTGTGGTATAATCATGGAAGCTTAACAGGTGTTTGTGGAGTAGAAAGAATTTTATCATAGAAGCACAGTGAAACAAGTACCTGAAATGATAAGAAGTATTTGGAATTAAAGATATAAATAACGAAGAACTTTTATTAAGACAAGGGGAAGTGCCAACAGGTGAAATAGCAGTCGGAGAGTATGATTATCATACCGCGGCGTTACCTGTTATTGCTTATAATATTGAAAATGATGACAGCATTGCATCTGTAACAGCAGCGGTTTGGCACAATGAAGATCAGAGTGATCTGCAATGGGTGGAGTTACCACAGAACGAAGATGGGACGTATTCGACAAATGTGAACATTGCCAATTTTAATTTTGTATTAAATGTTATGGTATCAACTGCTGACTGATCACTTGTGACATACCATAACTTATCGTCAGTATCCTCTTCGAGTTTTAATTTAAAGTCTCCTGGCATAACGATCGTCTTTAAACTTTTACAACTTCCAAATGCCCCCTGCCCGATCGTCTTTGTCTTTGATGGAACCGTTATTTTAGAAATCTTTGTTCCATAGAAGCTTCGAATTCCTATCGTTTTTACTGTTGATGGAATTGTCACAGAATTCAAATTCTTACATAATGCAAACGCTTCATATGAAACAGATGTCACGCCTTTTTTAATGATAACTTTCTTGATCTTCTTGTTCCTTCGAAATTTCATCTTCGCAGGCATTGCACCTTTTCCTTTGATCGTCAATGTTCCCTTCTTAAGCGTGTATGTTACTTTAGTTTTCGCTTCCACTTTCTGCTGACCTGCTCCGCTTATAAAAATCCCCATTGTCAGAGATGCGATCATGCCTGCATACAACATCATCTTTCTTGTTCTCATCCACTGCCTCCTTTTGTTTTAATTATTAAATTACAACTTTATTATATCTTATGTATTTATTTTTGTACATAGTAACGACAGTGTTTTTACTGTAAAAACGAAAACTGCCATACGAATTTTCCTTCCATTCATATGACAGTTTCTATTATCATTTCTTTCTTATCTAGGTACTGTTTCTACGATAATCCCATTTTGTTCCATCGCATCTTTAGCTTCTAATGGCACTTGATCGTCCGTAAATACCATATTAATATCTTTGAGTCTACACTGCATGACAACTCCATGTTCTGAAAACTTGCTGGAATCTGTTAAAATGATAGAATTCCTTGCAGAATCCGCCATACTCTTGGCAGCTTCGGCCCTTAACATATCTCCGCTTGTGAATCCGATGCCAGGGATATACCCATCCGTTCCCATAAATAGTTTATCTACATAAAAAGCTTCCGCACAGGTCTTCACCAATGGTCCTACCATAACCTCTGCTTCCTTCTGATATTCTCCTCCAAGAACGATGACCTTTGTAACACCACCCTCTGTTTCTCTGATAAAACGAGCAATATAGGATGAATTCGTGATAACTGTAATATCTTTCTTAGTCTCTGAAAGGTATTTTACAAGCAATGCACAACTTGATCCCGACTCTACCATGATCGTTTCCCCATCAGATATGATCTCACTTGCTTTTTCTGCGATGCGCTGCTTTGTTTCATAACAAAAAGCCATACGATTGCTGATGTCTGACATATTCTTCATTGTCGCATATCCATGTTCTCTTGTCAGAAAATTCAGTTCTTCCAAAGCATCAAGATCTTTTCTGATCGTGACCTGTGATACCTCCAGCATCTGTGACAAAGTTGCCACTTCTACTTTCTTTTTTGATTTACGATTTCAAGAATCTTTGTTTGTCTGTCTGTCATGAAACTTTCCCTTTCTTCATAATATTAGGAAAGAGCCGTCCTGCGGCTCTTTATCCCTCTGCACTATTCATATAATAGCATATTTTTAATTAAAGGTCACAGATTCCTTTACCTTCTCCATAAACTGCATACCAGTCATTGTTGAAGTCTGTCACTGCTTTGTCAATATTAGGATTTGCAAATACCTGTTTTAATACTGCATATGGTGCTGTGATTGCTTCTGCTCCATAGTTAAATGCGTTCTTCACCTGTTCAACGCCTTTAAATGATGCTGCAACGATCTTACAATCATATCCATCATCTTCGATACGGTCCTGAAGATTGCTGATCAGTTCCATAGGGTCTGCCCCGAGATTTCCGATACGATTTACATATGGTGCGATATAGTTAGCTCCTGCTGCTAATGCAAAATATGCCTGCATTAGATCATAAACTGCTGTTGCTGTTACGTTAACACCTTCTGATTTCAAGATCTTGATCGCTTTTAATCCTTCATAGGATACAGGAACTTTAATATATACCTGATCATCGATCTCTTCTAAGATTCTGTGGGCTTCCTTAACGATTGTTTCTGCATCTAATGAAATTACCTGTACATGAAGGCTTCTTTCTTTCCCGATGATCTCACGAACCTTTCTCATATGTCCAAAGAAATCTTCTGGTGATGTTTTCTTAACGATGGATGGGTTGCTTGTTACTCCAACGATTGGCATGTGGTCTACACCGTCTTTGATCTCTTCAAGATCTACTGTATCTAAGATAAATTCCATGATTAAAACTCCTCCTAAGTCTTATTACGTGTTTCGTTTTTTGATACTTCTATCTTACCATAATTTTCGAATATGTCAACAATTATTTTCGTTTAATGTTTTTAACTTTCATTTGTAAGTATATTATTTACTTTTCGTAAGTTGTGTGATAAGATATACAAAAGAATCAGAAAGGAGAAATATTATCCATGCAAACAAATGGTATTGTTTTTAATATACAGAAATTCAGCATTCACGATGGACCAGGAATCCGTACAACAGTTTTCCTAAATTATGATTTTCTTCATGTTTCTTAATTATGAGTTTTGTTCGATAATGGCTTTAAGTTCCTTACCGCTGATTACCCCCGAATGACGCCACAAGGCTTCACCCTTTCTGAACAGGATAAAGGTAGGAACCATCTGTATACGATAGCTTGCAGCCAATTTTTCATGCTGGTCCACATCGATTTTTGCGATACGCGCTCTGTCGCCGATTTCGCTTTTCAATGCTTCCAGTACGGGGTGCATGGCTTTACAAGGTCCGCACCAAGTAGCAAAAAAGTCCACTAAAACAGGTTTCTCCGATTGTATTAATTCTTCAAATTTCTCCATAATCTTTGTCTTATATATAGTTTATGAATATATAACGGATAAACGAAGAAATTGTTCACCGTCAATTGCAAATTAGTAATAACTAATTACTTTTTGCTATGTCCGGTTCCGCTTCGCTAATCGTCAGTTCCTTGATGATGTGTGAAGCACCGGCATACTTGTCTATGATAAACAGCGTATATCGGATATCCACACAAGCGGCACGCTGCGAAGACGGACGGAAAGCGATGTCACCTGTCAGACCCTCGTAGTTGCGGTCGAAAGCCGTACCTATCAGTTCGCCTTTGGCATTGAACACCGGGCTGCCGGAGTTTCCGCCCCGTATTGTCCGTGTTCACGATGAAGCATACGGGCATCTCGCCGTCGGGCATGGCATATCGTCCGAAATCTTTTGTCTGGTACAATTGCTTCAATTTAGCAGGCACCACAAACTCCCAATTGTCGGGGTCTTCCTTTTCCATTGCCCCCTTCAGGGTGGTGTAATACCCGTATTTCACGCCGTCGGCAGGTTTATACGGCAATACGCGTCCATAGGTCAGGCGCAGGGTGGAGTTGGCATCGGGGTATATAGGTGTGCCGGTTTCCCGCTTTATGTCCATCATGCCTTTTACCCATACCTTGTGAGCGGCATTATAGTTGCGGTTGGCATCCATCATGGCAATGGTAGTTTGCAACAGACCGTCGGTGATGGAGTATTTGAGCAGTGTCATCCAGTCGTTGCCAATCTTATACAAGCTGGGTTTGCGGATGAACTTGGCGAAATTCTTCTTGCTGCCGAAGATGGAATATTCGAAGCAGGCATCGATAAAGGCATCGCTGTCTCCCTTGAAACGCTTGTCGATAACTTTGAAAATACCGATGCGCTGTTCGGCAGGAATGTATTTCATATAGGTCTGTAGCATCTTCTTGCCTACAATCCGCTCCACTTCGGGGAAGGGGACGGAGGCGAAATACTTGTCGGCGGCAACTTGCAGACTGTCGGCGGCGGCTTTTATCCGGGCTTTATCCTTGCTTTTCAAGGCAGAAACCAGGGCAGCGGTACTAGGAATCCGCATGAAGTCGAGTCCCGTAACCAATGCTTCCTGGATGGCCTGCTGATGATAGAGGGCATTGCGGCGATGTTTCACGATGCCACGTATTTGGTCGAAAGCCTTTTGATAAGAGCTGTCGTTCAGGGCACGGCCGCGTGCAAGGAGCTGTTCCTGCTGTGCGCGTTTCGTATTCAGTACTTTCAGGCGGACAAGCCCTTCGTTCATACCGATGGCATTCTTCCAGTAATTGGCGGATGAGGCGTATTTGCTTGCATAGTGGATGCGCACGGCATCGTCTTTCAGCATTTGCTCCATGAGGGCTTTCTGGCGGACGTCGCGCACGTGGTGGCGCATGAAGTTGGTGGTTTGCATGCGTTCTTCCACTTCGTTGGAAATCATGTAGCGCCAGTTGCGTCCGGGAAATCCCATGACAAATGTGAAGTCGCCTTCACGATAGCCGGCGAGGCTGATGGTGAGGTGCTTCTTTACCTGCAAGGGCACATTGTCGGGGTTGTAAGCGGAGGGTTGGCCGTCCTTGCCGGCATAGATGCGGAATAAAGAGAAGTCGCCCGTGTGGCGCGGCCACATCCAGTTGTCCGTATCGGCTCCGAATTTGCCGATGGAAGAGGGAGGAGCACCTACCATGCGGATGTCGCTGTAGGTTGTCTTTAGGAACAAGTAATATTTGTTTCCGCCATAGAATGCTTTCAGTTCCGCTTTACGGCCGGATGTCAGCGTGATGCCTTGCGCGGACAGGAAACGGTCGGCTATCATGGCAAGGTATTTGGGCGATAGGTAATTCGTGCCATTCGGGTCAGAGTCTATCTGCAACTGGTCGTTTACGTAGTCCGTCACGTCCATTATCTCATCGATGTAGGTCACAGTAAGTCCCTTGCAGGGCAGTTCCTCGCTGCGGGACATTGCCCAAAAACCATCGGTCAGGTAATCGTGCTCCACGCTGCTATGTTGCTGGATGGCTCCATAGCCGCAGTGATGATTGGTCAGTACCAGCCCTTCTGCCGAGATAACCTCGCCCGTGCAACCGCCGCCGAAATGCACTACCGCATCTTTCAGGGCTATGCCGTTGGGGTTGTATATCTGTTCGGCAGGGATAAGCAGGCCGAGCTCTGTCATGGCAACCTCGTTCTGCTGTTTGAGGTCGGTAAGCATCCACATTCCTTCGTCGGCGTGTGCCGAAAGGATGCCGGATATAAGGAATAATGATAATATGATTTGTCTCATGTAACTATGCGTTAGAAGGTGTTCTGAGAGAGGGAGATTCAATATACGACTAAATAGGATTCAATATACGAGTGAATGGCATTCAGTATACGACCGAATGCCATTCACTTTCATACCCTTTTGGGGATGGGGTTCCCATTACTCAATGATGTTCATTTCTTTTATCAGATGTCCGCAGTCTCCCAGTTTTTCCAGAATGAAGAGTACGTAGCGGATGTCCAGTGCGATGCAACGTTGCAGGTTGTTATCGAAATTGATGTCACCGCTCAAGGATTCCCAGTTGCCGTCGAATGCACAGCCGATAAGCTGTCCTTCGCCGTTGATGACGGGACTGCCGGAGTTACCGCCGGTAATATCGTTGGTAGTCAGGAAGCAAACGGGCATTGTGCCGTCGGCCATGGCATAGCGTCCGAAGTCTTTGTTGAGGATAAGCTCCTTCAGTTTGGCGGGCACTACAAATTCGCGGTCTTCGGGGTTCTCTTTTTCAAGAATGCCATCTGTGGTGGTGTAGTAATTGTAGTGTATGGCATCGCGCGGGCTGTATGCTTTCACATTGCCGTAGGTCAGACGGAGCGTGAAGTTGGCGTCCGGATAAGAGGGTACGGGCAGTTTCATCTCGCCCAGGCCGCGGATGTATGCTTTATGCAACAACTCAAGACCGTTGCTCAGTGCCTTTTCTTCTATGGAAACGGCTTTCAGCTTTTCTATCTTCGAGCGGGAGTAAGCTGTGGCAGGGTCTTTTTCGATGGCCTTTACCGTAGGTTTCTTCATGAATTTATCGAAGTTGGTGCGGTTGGCAAGGATGGAGTTGTCGTACATATCATCTACGAAAGCATTGTAGTCGCCTTTGTACTTGCTTTGGATGGTCTGGTAGAAAACGGGCAACTGTTCTGGTTGCAGTTTTTGGGCGAGAACGGGCAGGATGGCTTTGGCTACGGCGCGGTCCACTTCGTGGTCGTAGTCTTTGTTGTGGATGTCGTTGAACACCTCTTCCAACTGTGCTTTGGAAGCAGTAAGCAAGGAGTCGTTTTTCTCTTTCAGCGCCGTCTTTATCTTATGCATAATCATGTACGGGCTTCCGAATTCGATGGCGCCGCTCAAGGCTTCGTACAAGTAGTTGAGCTGACGGGTAACCGGCATTCTCTTGGCAATGATTCCGTCGATTCTCTCTACTACACCCTCGTATTCGGTTTTACCTTTGGCAAATTCGGCAAAGTTCTTTTCCTGTTTCGCTTTTGTGCCCAGCACATCGTTGTCGATGATTGCCTTGTTCATGCCGATGGAGTTTTTCCAGTAGTTGCTGCTTCCGGCAAATTTGCTGGCATACTGGATGCGGGTTTTGTCGCTGGCATCCATGTACTTGCGCAGTACATCGAGGCGGACACCACGCATGTCAATCATGGCCTGGTTGTCTGCTTCCATGCGTTCTTTCACTTCCGACCGGGTGAGGTAACGGCTGGTGCTGCCAGGGAATCCCATAATCATGGCATAATCGTTTTCTTTCAGTCCTTTGATGGAAATGGGCAGGAATTTCGGAGTCTTCAAAGGTACGTTGCTTGCATTGTATTCGGCCGGTTCTCCGTTGGCATCGGCATAGATACGGAACATGGAGAAGTCGCCCGTGTGGCGCGGCCACATCCAGTTGTCGGTTTCACCGCCGAACTTACCGTACCGAGGAAGGGGGAGCGGCTACCATACGCACGTCACTGTACACTTTGTAATAGAACAGGTAGAATTTATTTCCCGCATAGAAAGGGAGTGCTCTTACCTCGATGCCCGGTTTACCTTTCAAATCACTCTTTTCCAGTTCTTCTTTGGCAAGTTTGCCGAGGAACGGGGCGGTCAGTGCATCGACTTCCGTCACTTCTCCAGCTTTGACTTTCGCGTTTACGAGGTCGGTGATGTCTACAATGCGGTGCACGAAACGGAATTTCAATCCAGGAGTAGGCAGCTCTTCATTGCGGTTTTTTGCCCAAAAACCGTCTGTCAGGTAATCGTGTTCCACTGAACTGTGCTGTTGAATAGCACCGTAGCCGCAGTGGTGATTGGTGAGAATCAGTCCTTCGGGTGAGATGATTTCGCCCGTACAACCACCGCCAAAGATGCCGACGGCATCCTTCAGCGATACTCCGTTCGGGTTGTATAAATCATCGGCTGCAAGTTTCAGTCCTTGTTTCTTCATCATGTCGATAGAGTTCTGCTGCTTCATCAGTTGCAGTAACCACATTCCTTCGTCTGCACGTGCCGAGCAGACTGTCAGTACGGCGACCGCCGCAATCAAATACTTCGTTACTTTCATCTTTTTTGTTGTTAATTTACTATATGATTTTTAATTGAATCTTCCTTCCCGGATAGCGTCCATGATGTTGGCAGGCGGACGCTGGTTCATCAGCTCCTGCTTCATGAAATCCATGTAAAGAGCCACATGCTTGAAGAATTTCCGGTAGCCGGTGCACAGGTAGTTCAGTCCGGGTTCGCCGTCGGCAGTATATGCAAAGCGGTTTTTAGGGCATTCACCGTTGCAGGCAAACAGCCATTCGCACTCCCTGCATTGGGTGGGGAGCGACTTTTGCTTCATCTGTCCGAAGGCTTGCTGACGTTCGCTGTACATCATTTCCACCAGTGTTTTCTGATAGATGTTTCCCAGCTTGTATTCCGGAAATACAAAGTGGTCGCAGGCATATACATCACCGTTGAATTCCATTACACCGGCATGTCCGCAGGTTTTTGCCATGGAGCATACGCCCGTCTGTTCGCCCATCCAGTTGGCAAGGGTGGAGTCGAAGAGCTGGATATAGTAAGTACCTACATCCTGTTTCACCCATTCATCGAACAAGGTGCAGAGGAAGTTTCCCCATTGTTCTGGGCTGACGGAGAAGTCCGCCAGTTCCGTAGCCTTTTCCTTATCGGCCAGTGAGGCCAGATGGCGTCCGTCCTGATGTGGCATGATGCGTTCTACGATAGGAGCAAACTGGATATAATGAGAACCGATTTCTTTGAAGAAATGATAGAATTCAAGGGGATAGTCGGCGTTGAAGTCATTCACTACTGCCATCGCGTTCCATTCCACTCCGTGCTTTTTCAGCAGGTTGATGCCTTGCATCACTTTGACAAAGGATGGTCTTCCAAGCCTGTTTTTGCGGTATTCGTCATGAAACTCCTGCGGCCCGTCGATAGATACGCCCACCAACCAATTGTTCTCTTTGAAGAACTCGCACCATTCGTCGGTGAGCAGTGTGCCGTTGGTTTGTATGCAGTTGTCAATCGTCCGTCCGTTGGCGTATTTCTTTTGCAGTTCCATCGCTTTTTTGTAGAAGGTCAGCGGGCGCATCAGGGTTTCTCCGCCGTGCCAGGTGAACAATACCTGAGGCATTGTTTGTGAATTGATATATTCTTCAATGAACTTCTCCAGCAGTTCATCGCTCATCACGTGTTTTGGATTGTTTACATACAGTTTGGACTTCTCCAGATAATAACAATAATCGCATGCCAGGTTGCATACAGCCCCTACGGGCTTGAGCATTACATAAAGAGGTTTGGCAAAAAGGAGCGTAGGTTGACATGTATATTTCTCCGTTTTTTATATTTATGATTGTGCAAAAATACGTAAACCAAATGAAAATTCCTTTCTTTCTATCCCGTTTATAAGGAATATTAATACCTTTGCCACGTGTAATCCATAAATCGTTTCCTGCATGATTAGAATGAGTGTAAATCGTATTTTGCCTCTTTTGCTTTTACTCGTGTTTTTCACTTCTTGTACCCGAAAGTACAAGGTGGAAGGCAGTTCTTCCGTGACAAGCCTTGATGGAAAAATGTTGTTTCTTAAAACTCTTCAGAACGGGCAGTGGGTAGCTGTCGATTCTGCGGAAGTTATTCATGGACTTTTCTCAATGAAAGGTCCTGTAGACTCTGTGATGATGGTAACTCTCTATATGGACGATGAAGGGATTATGCCGCTTGTACTGGAAGACGGTAAGATAGAAGTCTCTATTTCAAATACGCAATTGACGGCTAAAGGGACATTGCTCAATGACCGGTTGTATGAGTTTATAGAAAAACGGAATGCACTGGAACTGCAGATAGAGGAACTCGACCGTAAGGAGGCGCGTATGGTGCTGGACGGAGCCAATTTGGAAGATGTCCATAAGGAGCTGGCGAAAGAAGGGGAAACTCTTGTCGAAGAAATGAATAATTATGTGAAGCAGTTCATTATTGACAATAATGAAAATGTTCTGGGGCCAAGCGTATTTATGATGATGTGTAGTACATTACCGTATCCTGTCATGACTCCGCAGATAGAGGATATTATGCGAACCGCTCCATTGACATTCAAGCAGAATCAGTTGATAAAGGAGTTCCTTTCAAAGGCGAAAGAAAACATGCAGTTGATTGAGGAACATCAGCGCGTCAGGCAAAACGTCTCAACTGATACTTCCGCCAATAAACCGTAGGCCAGTGCGGATGAAGGACTTCAACGGTCTTGATCTTCGTTTTTAACCATTCCTTTAAACTTCTCCGGAAGGCTGCTTTCTACTGCCGTATAGGCTTCTGCCATAGTTGCCTTGATATTCTCCGCCCCTTGTCCTTTAGGGGCAATCGGTTCATGAATCGTCAGTATCATGCGGTGGCGGTGTATCCACTTGCCCGTGCGGGGAAGTATCTCAAACGAGCCGTCGATAGTAACAGGCACTACCGCCAGTTGCAGTTCGTCAGCCAATTGAAAGGCTCCTCTCTTGAAGTATCCCATGTGTCCAGTGAATGTGCGTGCTCCTTCAGGGAATACCACCAATGATACTCCATCTTTTAAGGAAGCCTCTGCCTGGCGCATGGTGGCCAGCACTTTTTTAGGGCTGGAACGGTCTACGAAGATATGTCCCGCGCTTTCGCATGCCTTGCCTACGAACGGAATCTTACGCAGGCTTTTCTTCATCATCCATTTGAAGTTTCTGCCCAGGAAGCCGTAAATCAGGAAAATATCGAAAGATCCTTGATGATTGGGGATAAACACATAAGAAGTACGTTTGTGAAGCTTCTCGCGTCCGTTTATCTTTACTGGAATGAGCAACAGGTAGCAAATCAGTTGTGACCATATTTTACCCGGATAATATCCCCAGAAATGGGCGCCCCCCAGTAACGAACCGATAATTGTGACCAATGCGGTAAGGACAGTCAGCACCAATAAAACAGGCAGTGCAAAGCAAATCTGGTAAATATTGTAGAGTATCTTCATGGGTTGTGGATTTTATTGTCACAAAGATAGGTCTTTTTTATATTCTGTCACTCTTTCTCGCTAACTAATTTTATGACGGTGACTTCGGGCCATGCGCCGAAGCGGAAAGGCAGGCCTACGTATCCTATACCGACATTTACATACAGGGCGCGTTTGCCTTCGTAGTACATACTGCTCCATTCAGGATAGATGAGAGAAGATAACGAGTGTCCGAATATTTCCATCTGCATGGCGTGCGTATGTCCGGAAAGGGTTAACTCTATATCCGAGTCCGGCAAAACTTCGCGTCGCCAGTGCGTAGGGTTATGGCTGAGCAATATACGGAACATGCCTTCCGTGCCCTGCATCGCTTTGGGTAAATCGGCGAATTGTGAGAAAGGCGGTTCGCCGTCGTTTTCAACACCTATCAGCGCTATGCTGTCGCCCTTATGATATAGGATGCAATGCTCGTTATTCAGCATTTTCCAACCCATATCTTTTTGCTGTCCTATTAGATACTCCAAGTTGGCTGCTTCCTCTTTTCTGTTATGCCAGCGGTAATATGTTCCGTAATCGTGATTGCCGAGGATAGAATATACTCCGTCGGGAGCATGAAGCTGGGAAAGTGTCTCTTTGAAATCGTCCAGTTCGTGGCTTTGCTGATTGACCAAATCGCCGGTAAAGACAATGAGGTCTGCTTGCTGTTCGTTCACCAGCGTAACCAGACGCCGGATAGCTTCCGGATTTCCCAACCAACTGCCTATATGTATATCCGATAGCTGAAGAACGCGGTAACCGTCAAAAACCTTTGGGAATGTTGGCTGAGCGATATTCGACATTCTTTACCTCAAAGCGCGTGATACCCGCAATGGCACCATAAAGGATATTGGCAAAACATACTGTACCCAATACCAGTCCGAGTAGTGTGTAGGGAAGCCGGATGGGCAACGGAAAGGAAAACGGGGATTTCTGAACAGGCGTATGAAAATGATGAATGACAAAAGGCGGCTGATTCCTCGCATCAATATGCCAAGCAGCGAACAAAGCATGAATACCGTCTTCGGGACGGCAAACAGCATTACGGCTACTGCCAGCCTGCCGATGCCTTGCGGATGGCGTGAAAGCGCATTGTCGCCTGTCATATAGATATAATACACATATATAGCTACCAGCACAACGGTAGGAAACCAATACACACTGCGCCAGAGGATGTTACGTGTTCTCTTTACGATGTACACTAAGTAGATGTACATGTCCGGTAAAAGCAGGCATAAGATAAGTATGAGAGTTATTCGGTGCATATATCTTTCAATTCTTCTATGTTCTTTTTAATACTGTCGAGATGTTTGTAAACGACTTTTTTATATATGAAATAAATAAGAAGCGCATCTAGGATGATGTAACAACCGAGCAAGACGGCTTGTACCATGAGAGGCAGTGTATAGTAATCCATTATCCAGAAGAACAGTATGGTGAAGATAACGGTCCAGACAGCTACTGCCCATATTTCGTAACGGGTCCAGTTGCGGAATCTTGTCATGCGTCGGCTCACTTCGGCTACGGACATTTCGTCTATGTGGGTGTTTTTGTTCCAAAGGTAGGTTTTCCAGTCCCACCACATACTGCCGAGAATAGTTACGGTAATGAAAATTAGAAATAGGATTATCTTGTTCTGCAAATGCTCGTTGAAACCGAAGGCAGGCAGTAAGAACCACACCAGCAGGATGACAGCCAATCCTACCGCACCTGTTCCAAGCGAGAAGCGTTGCAGGATAACGAGTCGTCCCAAACTGTGCCGGGTATTTGTTTTATAACTTGCAATCAGTTCTTTTATCTGTTTCTCATCGGCAATAGGTTCCTTTTGCAACTGTGCATCCAAGGCATTCCATGATTTTTTCAGTTCGTCCAGTTCCATATATTAATCCTCCTTATTCATCTTTTTCAGTTTGTCTTTAATGCGGTTGAGTTTGGTGGCCACGTTGGTTACGGTCAGTCCGGTAATCTCGGAAATATCTTCATAGCTTTTTTCTTCCAGATAAAGCAGGATGATAGACTTCTCCAACTGTCCCAGCCGGTTTATCATCCGGTAGAGTTGTTGTAACATGGTTTGCGTTTCATCGTCCTCTTCGCTGCGGTCGGCTTCCTGGGTGAGGGTGACAATCTCCGGGATGTTCTTTTCTTTCCGTATGAAGCTGATACAGGTATTCAAGGCGATACGGTAAATCCACGTCGATATTTTACATTCCCTTCTGAATTTAGGAAACGCTTTCCATATATTGAGCACTACCTCCTGATACAGGTCATTAAGAGTCGCGTTCGGAGTAGTGTACAGGTAACACACCTTATAGATGACGCGCTCATATTCCCGTATGACGGACAGAAACTCTTGTTCTACATTTTCCATTGTATATGCTTGCTCGAATCGCTTTTATTCTGTTTGTCGTAAGAGAAACCGGAAAATCACACTTGCAACATTTAACTCTTTAAGTTTGCTGCCAGAAACTTTCGCATTTCCTCAATCGGTTTACCGCGCCGACGAGCATAATCTTCCAACTGGTCTTCACCAATCTTGCCTACGGCGAAATAGCGTGACCGGGGATGCGAAAACATAAGACCGCAGACAGAGGCATGCGGATACATGGCTCCGTTTTCGGTGAGCGTAATGCCTATCTGTTTCATATCCAGCAATTCGTCCAATATAAAGTTTACGGATTGGTCGGGTAGGGAAGGATAGCCTACTGCCGGACGGATGCCCTGATATTTCTCAACCAGTAAATCCGGGATGGAAAGCGATTCATCGGGGGCATATCCCCAGACTGTCTTGCGCACATATTCGTGCATCTTTTCTGTTGCGGCTTCGGCAAGCCGGTCTGCCAGGGTCTGTACGAGAAGATGCTTATAAGGATCGTCTTTATAACATTCTTTGCTCTCCGCACTGACGGAAGATGCAAAAAGCCCTATCGTATCCGGCACTCCGGATGAAAGAGGCCGTATGAAGTCGCTCAGGCAGAAAAACGGACTTCCGTCCGGATGAGGTGTCTGCTGGCGGAGCAGAGGGAACACCGTATCTTCGATGATGAGATTGTCTCCCTCCGCATTGGCACTGCATAGCCTGTAAATACATTGTACCGAAATTTCCTCATCCAACCGGTTGAGTACTCTGCCGGCTTCCTTAAACAATTGCATAGCCTCGGCGGCTTTGGCGCGTTCTTCTTGCGGAAAAGCCGCAAGCCACATGGCGCGGCAGGAATCGCAACCGTGAATGTTGGCGATTGCCGCAAACTTGGGTTGAAAGCCCCAGGCATGGAAAAAATAAATCCAGTTGATATAGGGGCTTACCTCATGGATTTTATAATTGATGGTTGGCAATTGATAATCTCTATATAAGGTTATGCTCTGAATAATATAATATATGTTATGCTCCTGCCGACGGATAATCGAACCGCAACTCTTCACCGCGGTAAGAATCGTCCACCGTATTGCCGTTGTAAATAAGATGTCCGTTGGCAAACGTTTTTTCTACTTTCCAGTTGAACGTATGCCCTTCCAAAGGACTCCAGCCGCATTTGCTCAGAATCTTGTCGGCACTGACTTCCCAGGGGGAGTTGGGGCGTACCAGCACTAAATCCGCCTGATAGCCTTCACGGATATATCCACGGTGGCAAATACCGTATATCCGGGCAGGTGCATGACACATTTTTTGAACAACTGTTTCCAGTGAGAACACTCCTTTGTCCACGAGTTCTAACATGCTGACAAGGGAGAATTGTATCATAGGCATACCGGACATCGCTTTCAAAGCCCCGCCCTCTTTCTCATTCAACAAGTGAGGAGCGTGGTCGGTGGCGATAACGTCAATCAGTCCTGAGTTGACAGCGGCCCGCAGCGCTTCCCGGTCTGTTTTTCGTTTAACGGCAGGATTACACTTTATGCGTGTGCCCAGACTGTTGTAGTGCGTCAGCGTAAAAAGTAAATGCGCTACACATGCTTCGGCGGTGATGTTCTTGCTTGCCAAAGGTTCGTCACTGAACAGTTGCAGTTCTTTGGCTGTGGAAACATGCAGGATGTGCAGGCGCGCTCCGGCAATCTTTGCCAGACGGACAGCCAGTTCGGAAGAGGCATAACATGCCGGAACGGAACGGATACTGGGGTGGGCACTGACGGGAATGTCATCCGCTCCTTTATATTTTTGCTTGTATTTCTCGATATTGTTTTTTATTGTTTCCTGATCTTCGCAATGGGCGGCAATCAGCATATCCGTACCGTTGAATATATTCAGCAGGCTGTTCATTTTATCCACCAGCATATTACCGGTACTGGAGCCCATGAACAGCTTGATGCCGCAAACGCGGTGTTTGTCCAGCTTGTCAAATTCCGTATAGTTGTTGTTGGTTGCTCCGAAGTAGCAGGAATGGTTGACGATACACTTCTCATTCAGCAAGTCGAGTTTGGCATTCAAGGCATCCAACGTTACGGTCAGCGGATTGGTATTGGGCATGTCCATAATGGAAGTCACCCCGCCGGCAGCCGCTGCACGGCTTTCCGTCAGAATATCTGCCTTATGGGTAAGACCCGGATCACGAAAATGCACATGGTCGTCGATAATGCCGGGTAGCAGGTAGCATCCTGTTGCATCAATCACTTCTTCACAAGGGGCGGAAAGAGGCTTCCAGTTGGTAAGCACTTCGGCGATGCGCCCGTTTTCTATCACTACCGAGCCTTGTACGCTTTGTCCTTCGTTGACAATTGTAGCGTTGTGTATCAGTGTTCTTTTCATATCTTTAGTTTTTTAAGTCTGGATATTTGTGGAACAGGCTGTTCCATTTCAGCCGGATAACTCCGAACACGGCTTCTCCGAAAATGCTGCTGTTCATCTTAGATGTTCCCAATTCGCGGTTGATAAAGATAACCGGCACTTCCTTTACATTCGCTCCGCATTTGTAAGCGGTAAATTTCATTTCTATCTGGAAAGCATACCCTTTGAAGCGGATGCCGTCCAAATTGATGGTTTGCAATACCTTGCGGCGGTAGCATACAAAGCCGGCGGTAGTGTCATGTATGGGCAATCCCGTGATAAACCGTACATATTTGGAAGCGAAATAAGACATCAGCACACGTCCCATAGGCCAGTTTACCACATTCACGCCGCTGACGTAGCGCGAGCCGATGGCCACATCCGCTCCCTCTTCGGCACAAGCCCGGTAGAGGCGGGGCAGGTCTTTGGGGTTATGGCTGAAATCGGCATCCATTTCGAATATATATTGGTAGTCGCGTTGCAAAGCCCATTTGAATCCGGCTATGTAGGCCGTACCCAGTCCTAGTTTTCCCTTACGCTCCACCATAAACAGGCGGTTGGGAAACTCGCGTTGCAAGTCTTTTACGATGGCGGCTGTGCCGTCGGGCGAACCGTCTTCGATGACAAGTATGTGGAATCCGTGTTCTAGGGCAAAAACGGCACGGATGATATTCTCGATGTTTTCCCGTTCGTTGTAGGTGGGGATGATGACAATGCTGTCTGATGTCTGCATATTCATTAAAAATAGATGGAGCTTGTTATTGGGAACAAAAGTAGTGCTTTTCTATTACTTACAGATAAAACTAAGGATTATTTATGTATTTTTGCAACGTAAATTCGTTATGGAACATTTATGAGTTTACACAGATTATCGGATTCTCTTAATCTGTGTGACTTTGTGTAATCTACGGTGAACTAAAAAAGACAGCAATGATTATTACCGAACTTCAACAATTATACGCCACCCACCCCAATGTAGAAGGCATGTGCAAGTTGCTAAAGGATGATTCCGTCCGTCATCTCTATTGCAGTGGCCTGTGTGCCTCTGCCGCCTCACTGTTTTCATCCGTGCTGGTGCAACGGGCGGAATGTCCGTTTGTCTTTATCCTCGGTGATTTGGAAGAGGCGGGATATTTCTACCACGACCTGACACAGATTTTGGGAACCGGACAGGTGTTGTTTTTTCCTTCTTCTTTTCGCCGTGCCATAAAGTACGGTCAGAAAGATGCGGCTAACGAGATTCTCCGTACGGAAGTGCTGAGCCGTTTACAAAAGGGAGAAGAGGGACTTTGTGTAGTTACTTATCCGGATGCGTTGGCGGAAAAAGTCGTATCCCGTAAGGAGTTGGGAGATAAAACCTTGAAGCTTCATGCCGGCGAAAAGGTGGATATGGACTTTGTTACGGAAGTGCTGCGTAGCTATGGGTTCGAGTATGTGGATTATGTGTACGAACCGGGGCAGTATGCTGTGCGCGGCAGTATTATCGATGTTTTTTCCTTTTCGTCCGAGTTTCCTTTCCGTATCGACTTTTTTGGAGATGAGGTGGAGAGTATCCGTACTTTTGAAGTGGAGAGCCAGCTTTCCAAAGAGAAGAAAGAGGAGATTGTCATTGTTCCCGATTTGAGCCGTAGCTTGGAGCAAGGGGGGAATGGTGGAATGGTTTCTTTCTTGGATTTTCTGCGGCCGGATACTTTGCTGGCGATGCGCGATTTCCTTTGGTTGCGGGAACGTATTCAGGCTGTCCACGATGAATCGCTTACCGCACAGGCTATTGCAGCCTGCGAAGCCGAAGAAAACGGTGCGATCTCTCTGGAAGGTAAGTTGATTGATGGAGGAGAGTTTACTTTGCGTGCCCTCGATTTCCGTCGCATGGAATTCGGTACGAAGCCCACCGGAACGCCGGATGCAACAGTTACGTTCAGCACCGTTGCACAGCCTATCTTCCATAAGAATTTCGACTTGGTGGCAGAAAGTTTCCGCGACTATCTTTCTCGTAACTATACCCTCTATATATGCAGCGACAGTCTGAAGCAGACCGACCGTATCCGCGCTATTTTTGAAGACCGGGGAGATAATATCTCCTTCACACCCGTTGAACGTACCCTGCACGAGGGTTTTGCCGACGATACGTTGCGTCTCTGTATCTTTACCGACCACCAGCTTTTCGACCGTTTCCATAAATACAACCTGAAAAGCGATAAAGCCCGCAGTGGCAAGGTGGCTCTGAGCCTGAAGGAGCTGAACCAGTTTACCCCCGGAGATTACGTGGTGCACACTGACCACGGCGTTGGGCGTTTTACGGGATTGATACGTATTCCCAACGGAGACACTACGCAAGAAGTGATGCGTCTGGTCTATCAGAATGACGACGTGGTCTTTGTCTCCATCCACTCTTTGCACAAGGTTTCCAAATACAAAGGCAAAGAAGGCGAAGCTCCCCGTCTCAACAAGCTGGGAACCGGTGCGTGGGAGAAACTGAAGGATCGCACCAAGACCAAGATTAAAGATATAGCCCGCGACCTGATAAAGCTCTACTCGCAACGGCGCGAAGAGAAAGGCTTTCAATACAGTCCCGACAGTTTTCTGCAACGGGAGCTGGAAGCATCTTTCATTTACGAGGATACCCCCGACCAGAGCAAGGCGACTGCCGACGTAAAGGCGGATATGGAAAGTGCCCGCCCCATGGACCGGCTGGTATGCGGTGATGTAGGATTCGGCAAGACCGAGGTTGCCATACGTGCCGCTTTCAAGGCGGTGGCGGACAACAAGCAGGTTGCCGTCCTTGTTCCCACCACCGTCCTTGCCTACCAGCATTTCCAGACTTTCAAGGAGCGTTTGAAAGGCTTGCCTTGCCGTGTGGAATATTTGAGTCGTGCCCGGACGGCGGCACAGACCAAAGCCGTTGTCAAAGGTCTTGCGGGGGGGGAGGTGAATATCCTTATCGGTACGCACCGCATCTTGGGTAAGGATGTTAAGTTCAAAGACCTCGGCCTGCTGATTATCGACGAGGAACAGAAGTTTGGCGTTTCCGTCAAGGAGAAACTCCGCCAGTTGAAAGTAAACGTGGATACCCTGACCCTGACCGCCACTCCCATCCCCCGAACCTTGCAGTTCTCCTTGATGGGCGCGCGCGATTTGAGCGTTATCCAAACGCCGCCGCCCAACCGTTATCCTATTCAGACGGAAGTGCATACTTTTGGCGATGAGATTATTACCGATGCCATAAACTTCGAAATGAGCCGTAACGGGCAGGTGTTCTTTGTAAACAACCGCATCTCCAATCTTTCGGAACTGAAAGCGATGATAGAGCGCAACATTCCCGATTGCCGTGTCTGTATCGGTCACGGGCAGATGGAGCCTGCCGAACTGGAGAAGATTATTCTCGATTTTGTCAACTATGATTATGACGTCTTGCTTGCCACCACCATTATCGAGAGCGGTATTGACATACCGAACGCCAATACCATCATCATCAACCAGGCACAGAATTTCGGCTTGAGCGACCTGCACCAGATGCGCGGCCGTGTGGGGCGCAGCAACAAAAAGGCTTTCTGCTACTTGCTTGCTCCTCCCTTGTCCTCGCTTACGCCGGAAGCCAAACGCCGCTTGCAGGCCATCGAGAACTTCTCCGACTTAGGTAGCGGTATCCATATTGCCATGCAGGACCTCGACATCCGCGGTGCGGGTAATATGCTCGGCGCGGAGCAAAGCGGTTTTATTGCCGACCTGGGTTACGAAACTTATCAGAAGATATTGTCCGAAGCCGTACGTGAGCTTAAGACCGATGAGTTTGCCGACCTTTACGCCGACGAACTGAAAGGCGACGGTACTATCAGCGGCGAACAGTTTGTTGACGAATGCCAGGTGGAAAGTGATCTCGAACTGTTGTTGCCCGCTGCCTACGTCACCGGTAGCAGCGAACGTATGCTGCTCTACCGCGAATTGGACGGCTTGACGCTGGATAAAGATGTAGATGCTTTCCGTGTCCGCCTCGAAGACCGTTTCGGACCTATACCGCCCGAAACAGAGGAATTGCTCCGTATTGTTCCCCTGCGCCGCCTTGCGGCACGTCTGGGAACGGAAAAGGTGTTCCTCAAAGGCAGTCGCATGACGCTATTCTTTGTCTCCAATTTGGATAGTCCTTACTATCAGAGCCTGGCTTTCGGTAAAATCATTGCCTACATGATGAAATATACCCGCCGTTGCGACCTGCGCGAGCAGAACGGCAAGCGGAGCATGGTGGTGAAGGACATCACTACCGTAGAAGAGGCTGTGGCGGTATTACAGGAAATAGTGGCGATGCAGGTGGAAGAATGATCATTTTAACCTAAAGATGTTCATCTTGTATGTAGATACAAATTATTTCCCATATAGCTTGTCAATTAAATCTTTCCGTCCTATCCGTCGCAGTTCATTGATGATATTTCTCCGTTCTTCGGGTTTATACCAGAAGAAGAACTGGCGTTGCGCCAATTTCTCGCGCTGGGTCTTGGCACTGAATACGGGTTCCAGTGTATAGGGGTGGAAACCAGTGTACCATGCTTCGGTAGCAACGGTCATGGGGGTAGGAGTAAAGTCTTGTACCTGTTCCAGATGAAAGTCCAGACGCTTGATGATGACGGCAAGTTCCGCCATGTCTTCTTCCTTGCAGCCGGGGTGGCTGGAGATAAAGTAGGGGATGAGCTGTTGTCGTAGACCTTCTTCGCGGTTGATACGGTCGAATATCTTTTTGAACTCTCCGAACTGGCTGAACGGCGGTTTGCGCATGATGCTGAGCACCCGTTCCGAAGTATGCTCCGGCGCAACTTTAAGGCGGCCGCTGACATGGCGGACTATGAGTTCGCGGGTGTATTCCTGCGTGCTTTTGTTGGTTTTGGGGTCTTTGCTTTGGTGCAGCAGTAGGTCATAGCGTACACCGCTGCCGATAAATGATTTTTTGATGCCGGGCAGACTGTCTACCGCATGATAAATATCGAGTAGCGAACTGTGGTCTGTATTCAGGTTAGGACATACTTTGGGATGGATGCACGACGGGCGTTTGCACTTCTTACATATGGCTTCATCACGTCCCCGCATCTTGTACATATTGGCAGAAGGACCGCCCAAGTCGCTAAGATACCCTTTGAAGTCCGGTAGTTCCATTACTGCCTTTACTTCTTTCAATATGCTTTCCTTGCTGCGGCTAACGATAAACTTGCCCTGATGTGCCGAAATGGTACAGAAAGCACAACCGCCGAAACATCCACGATGGATGTTGACGGAGAACTTAATCATATCGTATGCGGGTATGCGCTTGCCCTTATATTTGGGGTGCGGGAGACGCGTGTAGGGAAGGTCGAAAGAACGATCGAGTTCCGCTTCCGTCAAGGGCGCGTAAGGTGGGTTGACAACGACAGTTTGCTTGCCTACGGCCTGCAAGATACGCGACGCAGCATATTTATTACTCTCTTCTTCGATATGGCGGAAGTTGGAAGCCTGTTTCTTCTTGTCTTTTAGACATTCTTCGTGCGTAAATAGGGTGATATCCCCTTCTTGCGGCAGCACTTCTTTTGTAAGATAAGCCAGTTGGGGGATGTCAAGAACCGGTTGTTGCTGTTTCAGTTTTCGTACAAGTTCCACAATCGGTTTCTCGCCCATGCCATATATCAGTGCATCGGCACCGCTGTCCACGAGGATGCTTGGGCGCACACGGTCTTGCCAGTAGTCGTAATGTGTCAACCGGCGCATGCTTGCTTCGATGCCGCCCAGTATGACAGGTACATCGGGATATAGCTTTTTCAGTATTTGGGTATAGACAATCGAAGGATATTCGGGACGCATATCCGGACGTGCGTCGGGAGTATAGGCATCATCGCTGCGCAGACGTTTATTAGCAGTGTATTTGTTGACCATACTGTCCATACAACCTGCACTGACACCGAAGAAGAGGCGGGGACGTCCCAGTTTCTTAAAATCCCGTAAGTCATCTCGCCAGTTGGGTTGGGGTACAATCGCCACACGCAAACCTTCCGCTTCGAGGATGCGTCCAATGACGGCTGCCCCGAATGACGGATGATCCACATATGCATCACCGCTGAACAAAATAACGTCCAGCTCATCCCACCCGCGAAGTTCCACTTCTTTCCTGGTTGTAGGCAACCAATCAGTCAGTCTGTACTCTTTCATGGGTGCAAAGATACGGAAAGTTTTAATTACTTACAGAATTGTACCAGCATTTCCTCTCCGTCGTAAATCTCCCGGAAGCCGATTCCCTGTTCGGCAAGATACTCTTTGAGGTCATTAAAGGCGGTTGCATCGTCCATAATGATTTCCAGTTTCTCGCCTTTTCCGGCTTCGCACATGGCCTTTATGGCCGGAATAAGAGGACTGTACAGGCTCTGTCCACGTGTGTCGATGGTTCTCATTTATTTTCTTCCTCTTCTATGGTTGTTTGTTGGGAAAGCCATTGCAGGTAGAGCTTGATAAGCTGCTGTAATCCGAAGGCTTTCATATTGTTGTGGTAGATAACATCGATGCAGAGGTCGAGCAGGTCTTTGCTGTCCTCTTCTTGGGCGGCAATGAGAGAACGGATATTCAGTTTGAGTTTGTCGAGCACGGTTTCGTCCACGATGCCGTTGCTGTCGATGAGATGACGGAAGAGGCCGTATTTTTCGATAGTGGCAAGGTTCTCTTCCGAGATTTCCAAGTTGCGGGTTCCGCTGGGATTGGCTTGTATAGTGTACATGGCGTTAATGTTTTAATGGTTAATATTCGGTGATTCATATTTTCTGTAAAAGCAAAGATAAGTTTTTCACCACAGATTATACCTATTTCACCGGATTATTTATCAAGATTGCCGTTATTCTCTGTGCACACCTGCATTATCGGCGGAAAAGAAATGCAGAATAGATGCCATAACCGCTGTTCTGCCGGCTTCTTCCCGGATACTTTCAAAGGGAAATGACATGATGAATGTGCGGTAGTCGTTACCTTTATAAGCTATGGCAGCAGGAAGATTTCCCTCGGTATAGGTCATTACGGGAAAGGCGGTTGCCATAGGGCGGATACAATCGGGGGCTGTCACGGGATAAGCCCGTTCATTGGGCAGGCGGGGAATGCTGAGGATGCGCCCCAGACCTTGTATGCCGATATGTTCGCCGGATACCTGTAAGCTGCTGTCAAAACGGTATTTCAGGATGTTTTGGGTGAATTCCCGATTGCCTTGCGAGTCGTTCATGTCGCTGCCTATGTATGCACCGCTGACCAGTAGGTTGCCGCCCGACCGGCAGTAGGCTGTCAAGGCACGCTGCATGGACGAAGAGAAAGTTTTGTAATAGGTTGCCCGTGACAGATTGTCGTCCGTCTTTTCCAGTCCCAGAATATAGTCTGCTATTGGATATTCCTCCAATGCTACACTACCGTTTTCTACGGCTTCATCGCTGCATGAAGTAAAGCTGTAGCCGCCGATGGCCTGTATGGCTTTACCGTGTATAAAGGGATAGTCGAATGTGTTTCCGGCTATTTTTATCCCTTCGTATTCATTGCTGCTTTCTCCCAAACGTTTTCCGGCTTCTTTGCGGTCGAAATTCAGCTGGCTGCCGCAGAGTGATATATCATATAGATAAGGTACTCCGGGGTCTTTCGTCAAGTCAAAGCCGGCTTCGTTGGGTGTGTTTATCACAGCAGGGCTACTGATACGGTCGAAACCGTTGATGATGAGAACGCGTGCTTTTTCGTGCTTGGACTTGTATGCGGCAAGGATTTCGGACGGGAAGCTTTCACCACCCCGGTTCACTGCCGTTACTTTGAAAGAATAGACGATGCCCGGTTCTATCTTCAGAGTGTGGAAAGGATTGCTTACGCGTACGCCATTATCAAATCCGCCTCGTCCGATGCGTGTATAGACAATGTATTCGCGGGGTGTGGCAGTCGGTTCCAACGGGTCATCCACTCCTTGCCAGGAAAGTTCCAGGGTATTTTTCTTCTTACCGAAGCGGACGGAGAAATTGTTGACAGGTAAGGGCTGTACGACGTATTCTTTATTATGTTGGGTACAGATATATTGCAGGATGGATTTGTATAGGGCACGACTTGTCGTGAACTTGAATTTGGGGTCGTGTCCCAAGCGCATGTCGGCAAAATTCTGGTGCGATAGAAGTTCTATGATTGTGGAAGGAACAGCAGGCAGGCGGGTCTCGCTGTAGTTACGGTTCCACATGCTGCGGCGCGTCCAGTCTGCATTGAAAGTGGAACGGATGTCCTGTTGCAGACGGGTGAGGAACAGGTCGGTAAGGTCGCGCGAGGCGTAGCGGTCTGTTCCTGCCGCTAACTTGCCATCGTTGAAATGGGTAGTGTAGATGCCGAGTGTACCTACAATCTGGTCGTCTGTCCTGAAACCCGCATCGCTGTGCAGTGCTATACTCATCTCAAGAGGAACTCCCAATCCCGGTTCTTTGGGGTTGAATACTGAACCGCCCGATAGGTAGTTGATTGTACGCGAACGTACATTGATATCATCCGAAAGGTCGTTCTGTCCTTTGTATCCGGCATATACGGGGTAGGGCATACCGGCCCATTGGGCGGAATAACGCGCGCCTTCCAGATAACGGGGCAGACCGCTGACTTGGCCGCCGCGCACAATGTTGCCCATACCACCGCCGAAGCGCACGGCATCGGCGCATACCACTCCTTTTTCCCGGCTTTCATTGCTTAATACTACCATGCCGTAGTCGTTGCTTCCTTTGTCGAAAGTAAAAGTGCCGAGATATACCCATGTGCCGCCGCCTATACGTTGGTTTACTTTAAACTCAGTGACACCGCCGTTATGGAATACAAGGTATTTGGCATCGCTCACGCTGTTGGGCAGGCTTTGATAGGAAACGTATACAGCATATTCTCCGGTTTCCGGGATGTCGGGAACCCACTCGGCAAAGGCTTTGTTTTTCTTCTTTTCAGTTTGTGCAAAGCGGGCTGTACCGTCATGAAAAGGATTTTCTCCTTCCGTGTAGATACGCTTCTGTTGTGCAAATCCAGGCAGAGCGTTTTTTTCCCACTGTGCTTTTCTGCTCTTTACTTCAAGATAGAGGGAGTTTGTGGTGTTTCGGTTGTCGTCGTTGTCTACGATGATTTCCTGTTTTTGCGTGTCCCGTTCGCGAGGGGTGAATACGTTGGCTCCCGCATTTTCCAGCATCGGGATGAGGTAAGGCAGGATGAACGATTGTGTGAATTGGTCTTCGGAGGTACAGAACAGGCGCGGACGCTGCCAACCCCATTTGTCTTTGTTATTGATGTAGTATTTTCCGTGACTTTGCCACAGAGCGATATGGCGCCCTTCCAGTCCGCGGGTTATTTCAAAAGGACGGGATGTACGGGTCACCCAGGGAGCGTCTTTATAGTGTATATCGGTAAACAGGCGGTTCTTGTCTTTTTTTCCGTTTCTGTATGTGTTGGGAATAAGTTCGTTGATGGAATGTCCGTCTGTAAAGACAGTAATGTCGAAGTAAGTTACGGGATCCGGAAGAATTTCTTTGATGTCCCGGTAAATTCTGTTCACCGTTTCCGGCCGGAAGGGCTGGTAGGAGAATGTATTATCGGCATAGATGCGGATTGTTTTTCGGTGGAAATCGATACGTACACTGTCGAGCCGGCATGTACCGATATTGACATTGCCAGGGATATACGTTTGGAAAAAGGCTTGTAGCCGTTCCCGAACGGCCTGTTCTACGTCTTGTGAAAAGACGGAACCAACTCCTGCGAGCAGGAACAATATGGATAAATATAGTTTTTTTCATGTCCGATGGTTAAGTACCGTACAAAAATACATAAAAAAAGAGTGAGAAGTTCATCACTTCCCACTCTCTTGTTTCTATTTAGCAAACATTTACAGCGGAATGTATTCTACGAATGCTTCCATGGCTTCGTAGGATGCCAGACCCAGGCTGTCGTACAGTGCGGCTGTACCGCGGTTGCGGTCTTCGCTTCGTTGCCAGAACAGACGTTCGTCGTTGCCCAGGAACGGTGCGCTCTCCATCTGGCTTTGGTGCTTCAGGATAGAGTTACGTTTTGCACGTAATTCTTCGGGGCTGATGGGCACTGCCATTTCAATGTTCTCGATTTCCCATTCGGCCCATGCACCGCGATACATCCAGATGCGGCAATCTTTCAGCCATTTGGCTCCTTCTTCCTTTTCAAGGTCGATAGCTGCGAATACGGCATCCGTACAAACACGGTGTGTGCCGTGTGGGTCGGCAAGGTCACCGGCAACGAAGATTTGGTGGGGTTTCACTTCACGCAACAGATTGCGTACGATTTCCACATCTGCTTCGCTGATGGGGTTCTTTTGAATCTTACCCGTTTCATAGAACGGCAGGTCGAGGAAATGGCAGTGATCCAACGGGATATTATTATAAGTACATGCCGTACGCGCTTCACCGCGGCGAATCAGTCCTTTGATAGTCAGGATGTCGCGGGTGTCCATATCACCGTCTTTCTTATCTTTCAGATAGTTGCGGATTTCGGTGTACTTTTCGTTGATAACTTGGTCCTCACTGTTGTTAAAGAGTTGGTTGAAACCGTTGATGAAGTGTAGGAAACGGATTACCTCTTCATCGCCTACGGCAATGTTGCCAGAAGTCTCATAGGCCACATGTACGTCATGTTTTTGTTCTACCAGTCGGCGGATAGTACCTCCCATGGATATGACATCATCGTCCGGATGCGGGGAGAATACAATGACACGTTTTGGATACGGTTTCGCACGTTCGGGGCGATAAGTGTCGTCCGCATTCGGCTTGCCGCCCGGCCAACCGGTGATGGTGTGTTGCAGGTCGTTGAAAATCTTGATATTTACATTATAGGCAGAACCGTAGAGGGCAAGCAATTCACTCAAACCGTTTTCGTTATAATCTTTGTTGGTCAGTTTCAGAATCGGCTTTCCGGTCAGTTGGCACAGCCAGACGATGGCGCTGCGTATCAGTTTGTCGTTCCATTCGCAGGAAGTCACCAGCCAGGGACGTTGGATACGTGTCAGGTTGGCGGCTGCCGAAAGGTCGATGGCGATATGGGCATTGTTATGGGTTTGAAGATAAGAGGCAGGGATTGTATCCGTTACGTTACCTTCCACACATTCTTTTACCATTTTGGCTTTTTCTTCACCCCATGCCAGCAGATATACTTTCTTGGCGGAGAGAATCGTGGCTACACCCATTGTTATGGAACTTACCGGTGTGCTTTCAATGCTTCCGAACATTTTGGATGCTTCGTTGCGTGAGTCACTGTCCAGCAAAATCAATCGGGTGGTGGAGTTCAGGCGTGAACCCGGTTCGTTGAAACCGATATTACCGACACGTCCGATACCTAACACAGCTATATCAATGCCGCCGAAACTTTCGATACGTTGCTCGTACAAACGGCAATATTCGAAAATAGTATCCTTGGCGATAGTACCGCTGGGGCTGAATACGTTCTGCATGTCAATGTCTACGTGGTCGAGCAGCATTTCCTTTAAAGAATTGAGGTTGCTGTTCACAGCGTCCGAAGCCAACGGATAATATTCGTAAAGGTTGAATACCACTACATTACGGAAACTCAGTCCTTCTTCTTTATGCATGCGCACAAGAGCCGAATAGACATTGCGCGGTGAGTTGCCGCCGGCCAGTGCCAATACACAGAAGCGTCCGGCTTTTTGCTTGTCACGAATCATCTGTGCGATGTCCAATGCAATCTGGTTGGCTCCTTCTTCGGGAGACTCGTAAATATCTGTCGGAATTTTCTCGAGACGTGTCAGTACCGACCGCTCGAAGGCGTTCTCCGGTCTGTAGTACCTGGGGGATACTCTATTCAGAGTAATTTGAGAACTAAGATTGGTTTTCATACAATATTTGGTTATTAATAAATGATTAAAGCTGTTCGCTTGTTCAAAACTTAACAAAAATACGAAAAACAAAGTTCATCCGCATGATGTTGGGATAAATTTTATGATAAAGTATCGGTTTCAGGCACTAATTTACCCATTGCCCATACCGCTCTAATCTTCAAATCTTCGTCCATTACGATAATATCGGCATCTTTCCCTTTTTGGAGCGAGCCTTTACGATCGTATACACCCATGATGCGTGCCGGTGTTTCGGATACCATTCGTGCGGCGTCTGCCAGAGGTATATCGGCTTTCTGCACCATTGTACGTATCAGCCGGTCCATAGTAGCCACACTGCCGGCAAGGGCGGAGTGGTCTGCAAGCTTACATACTCCGTCTTCAATGATGACACGCGGGTCGAAGGCTTCTTTGCTGTCGCTGGCCGCACATGCCAGGGCATCGGTGATGGCGCACATCCGTTCTACACCTTTTATCTTGTAGACCAGGCGCAGGATTGTGGGCGGTACATGGATACCGTCGGCTACAACTTCCACAGTCATGTCGTCCATGAGGTAAATGCTCTCCACAGTGCCTTCGTATTTGTATTCACGGCGTTTGTGGAATCCGGGCATTGCATTATAGAAATGTGTAGCATGTGTGTATCCGGCTTCATAGGCTGTACGTATGTCCTCAAATTCGGCTTGTGTATGGGCTACCGAAGCCAAAATACCTTTTCCGGTGATATATTTTCCGAACTGCATGGCTCCGGGTAATTCGGGAGCAGCATCCCAACGCTTGATGCAGTGCCAGTTTTCTACGATAGGAATGTATTCGTTAGGGTCGGGATTCTTGATGTTCTCGGGCATCTGTCCGCCTGCCATCGCCATGTTCAGATAATGGCCTTCGAGGTGCAGACCCAGTATAGGACTGTCTTTTTCCGTCATCATCTTCGTACAAGTCTCTGCTGCCTGTTCAATCATCGGTACGGTAGAAGAAGACAGAGTAGGGAATATGCTGGTAGTTCCGTATTTCATGTGGGCTTTGACCGCATCGCGGAAAGCGTCTTCGGTACATTCCATGAAATCGCGTCCGCCACCGCCATGTGCATGGATTTCTACACCGCCGGGCAGTACATACATTCCTTTTACATCAATCAGTTGTGCACCGATAACGGCGAGGTCGCAATTGGTTACTTCTAAAATTTTTTCCGTCTCTGATGAGTACGGAACCGTCCTTGAGCCAACCTTGAGGGGTCAGAATACGTGCGTTGATAAGTTGAGTCAACATAGGATTTAGGGGTTAGTGTTAATAAATTAATTGTTTCAGTCGTCAGACATTATTTCAAAGGACAAAAATAACTACTTTTTAGGTAAGATGCACTCCATACATTTAGGTATTTCTATTAAATACTCTAAAATTTAATACGTAATGTTTAAAGAAATACCTGTTTAATATCTTTTAATCAGGATGATGGTAAGCGGGAACTTTATTTTCGTTATTTTGTTTTACTTATGATAAACTTAATAAAACGATGGATTATGAAAACATGGAAAGTAGAAGCGGCTATTATTGCCGTTGGTATGGTACTGCTGGGAGTGATAATTAAATGGGGTATAAATGATTTTATAGATAAAGAACGTATTGTCAGTGTAAAAGGGCTGGCAGAGATGGAAGTTCCTGCTGATAAGGTGATATGGCCCTTGATGTATAAAGATATAGGGAATGATCCGTCGCTGCTTTATGCCAATATGGAACAGAAAAACAAGGCAATTGTGAAGTTTTTGGAAAGCAACGGCATTGCTAAGGAAGAAATCAGTATTGCCCCGCCAGAAGTGATAGATATGCAGGCCGAACGTTATGGAAATCGTGATATTGCTTATCGGTATAATGCTACATCAGTCATTACGGTTACTTCAAAAAAATGTAGATAAGGTACGGAAACTGATGTCGGAACAGGCTGAACTGTTGAAACAGGGTATTGCCATCAGTGGAGGTGATTATCGCTATAATGTGGTGTATGAATTTACAGGCTTGAATAATGTGAAACCGCAAATGATAGAAGAAGCTACGAAAAATGCCCGTGCTGCTGCCGAAAAGTTTGCAAAAGACTCAGACAGTAGTCTGGGTAAGATACGGAATGCTTCGCAGGGGCAATTCTCCATATCGGACAGAGATGCCAATACGCCTTATATTAAAAGTATACGGGTAGTGACTACCGTGAATTACTATCTGAGACGATAGTGAATGAATCCGCATCTTTCCATGCCGGAAATTTGTTTCTGAATTCTTGCAGTGCGGAAAGTTCAAGAGTAGCCGTAGCTGTTCCTTCTTCATGGTCGGGCACTTGAATCAGCATTTCACCTTTGTATGAGTAGATTGCGCTGCCGCCGTTATAGGAGAAGCCATTACCGTCTTTACCGATACGGTTTACACCGCAAACGTAACTGATATTTTCCAATGCCCGTGCCTGTAAAAGTATGTCCCAGACTTTACGTCGGGGTATAGGCCAGTTGGCAACGTAAATCAGGAGGTCGTATTCATTGCCTGTATTTCGGCTCCATACCGGAAAGCGCAGGTCGTAGCAGACGAGTAGCAGTATATTCCAATCTCGATACGGAATTATGATACGATGGCTGCCTGCCGTGAAATTATCTGTCTCGTTGCCCATGCGGAACAGATGTCGTTTATCGTAAAAATAGGCTTCCCCTTCGGGAGTGAGGAAAAAGGCGCGATTGTAATAGGTAGAGTTTTTGTAGGATAATGGATTGCTTTCAGATGAAACAAAATTCTCTTCACAAGCTATGTAGCTTCCGGCAATAGCTATCTGATATTCTGAAGCCCATTGGCGTAGTGTTGTAATTGTATTACCTGTTACCGGCTCTGCCAATGTGTCGGTGTTCATGCTGAAACCGGTAGAAAAGGTTTCCGGTAAAACAATAATCTCCGTCGCTCCGCGAAGTGTTTCCAGTTTTTCGCGAAGACGGCGGAGATTGTCTTGTTTATTCTCCCAAGCAATATCCATTTGTAGGATACTGACACGCAGTCGGTTCATTTTAATAAACAGTTGCTATCGGTTATCTTTTAATTTATTCCAACCGAGAAATTCTCAGGAATCTTTCCGCGAAAATCTTTAAAATAGAGCTTTATTTCATGCATGTCTTTTTCAAAGTCTCCCGTTGGCATTATTGCCTTGGTGGAAGTTATGGTCTTGGTAGGATAATCTATACCGATAAGCATGATGGGAACTTGTGCTTTTAACGCAATGAAGTAAAAACCTTTTTTCCAGTTCGGGTTGGATTTGCGCGTACCTTCCGGAGTAATGGCTAAATGAAACTGCTTGCTTTCAGTAAATCTGTTTGCCATCTGGTCTACCAGAGATGTGTTCCGGCTTCGGTCTACCGGTATGCCTCCGATAGCTCTGAATATCAATCCTAAAGGGAAAAAAAACCACTCTTTCTTCATCATAAAGCTGGTTTTTCGTCCGATGGCACCATAAAATAGTTTGCCGATAAACAAATCCCAGTTGGATGTATGTGGCGCTGCACAAATGACACATTTGTCATAGTTGGGCACTGTTACATTTGTTTTCCAACCTAACAGGCGATAATAGATAAAACTATATAGTCTTTTCTTCATTCTTGTTATTTAAGTTTGCCGATAGCTTCAATGATTGCGTCTACTTTTGCATTAAAATCAGAACGGAATTTCTTGTAGTAACCTTTTACATTTCCCGGTTCGGTATGGCTGATACGGCTGATAAATTCATCTTGCATTTTCAGAATTTCCCCCATTAGTTCATCGGCTTTCTTCTTGTCTGTTCCAGGTACATACAGACTGTTCATAAGGCATTCGGCGAATAATTCACCGGCGATATAATTGACGTTCTTTTTCAATGCTTTTCTACTTGCCATAATCTTTACTTTTTATGTGAATGAATAGTGTTATTTTCGGTAAAGATAGTGTTTTTTCTTCATGAGTTGAGTGGAAAAATGAAAATTTATGTGTTTTTTAATGAGAAATAGTTCGTGGAATAATTCTACATTTGTGGAGATTTTCTACAATGTGAGTGTGGAAAGCAGGTGGAATATTACTACTTATATATGTGTTCATGTCTGATAACTAAACTATTATATAATAAAGGATACCCCTTGTTTTGCTTTGGCATTGCGTTTGCTTTGAAATGGGAAATAGGGTTAAATTAAATAAACAAACAAGCATGAGACTATTTTTACAAAAAAAGAATTAAAGCTGAGAAAAAAATCGGGTGATAATGATGATAGCCTGCATGGCAGTGCTGCTTGCCGGTTATCTGATACTGACCTGGCCCAAGAAAAATTTCAGCCGGAATTGCCTACTGTTATTGTGGAACCTGCCGAAGTGGGTGATGTGGAAATTTTTTGGTGAGTATGTAGGCCGTATACGTGCGCAACAGTTTGTGGAGGTCCGTGCACGTGTGGAAGGCTATCTGGAGAGTATGCTTTTTGCCGAGGGGACGTATATAACTAAAAACCAGGTTTTTATTTGTTATCAATCAAGACCAGTATCGTGCAAAGGCAGACAAGGCCCGTGCACAGTTAAAGAAAGATGAGGCGCAGGCATTGAAAGCCAAACGGGATTTGGAGCGTATCCGCCCTTTGTATGCGCAGAATGCTGCCAGCCAGTTGGATTTGGATAATGCGCAGGCTGCTTATGAAACAGCCGAAGCTTCTGTCGCTATGAGTCAGGCCGATCTGGATCAGGCGGAATTGGAGCTGGGGTATACCATTGTGCGTTCTCCGCTGTCAGGGCATATCAGTGAAAGAAATGTGGACTTGGGAACATTGGTAGGTCCCGGGGCTAAATCATTGCTTGCTACCATAGTGAAAAGTGATACGGTATTGGTAGATTTCAGCATGACCGCATTGGACTATCTTAAAAGCAAAGAGCGCAATATAGAGATAGGCCGTCAGGATTCTACCCGCTCTTGGCAGCCTAATATCACGATTACTTTGGCTGATAATACTGTTTATCCTTATAAAGGTTATGTCGATTTTGCAGAACCTCAGGTTGACCCGCAAACCGGTACGTTCTCCGTTCGTGCCGAAATGCCTAATCCGAACAGAGTATTGCTGCCCGGACAGTTTACGAAAGTAAAACTGTTGTTGGACGTACGCGAAGGTGCTGTGGCAGTTCCTCAAAAGGCCGTTACCATTGAGAAGGGCGGTGCTTATATATATGTAATGCGCCGCGATTCGACAGTTGAAAAGCGCTTCATTGAATTAGGACCTGAGTTTGGTAACAATATGGTTGTTGAACGCGGACTGGCGGCAGGCGAGCAGGTAGTGACGGAAGGTTTCCATAAACTTACTCCGGGAATGAAAGTGCGTGCACAGGCAGTTGCTCCCAAAAAGGAAGATGAGCAGCCGGCAGACTCTTTGAATAAAAAAGCCGCTTCTGAGAATAAAGAAAAGGATAAGAATCTCTCAAAGTAAAATAACAGTATGAAAGTAAGTTTCTTTATAGACCGCCCGGTATTCTCGGCGGTGATATCGATTGTGATTGTAATTGTCGGTATCATCGGTCTGACTATGCTTCCGGTGGATCAATACCCACAGATAACACCGCCCGTTGTGAAAATCAGTGCATCCTATCCGGGGGCAAGTGCGCTGACTGTGTCACAAGCAGTGGCGACTCCTATCGAACAGGAAATAAACGGTACTCCGGGTATGTTGTACATGGAGTCCAACAGTTCCAATTCCGGTGGATTTTCGGCAACCGTGACCTTTGATGTATCTGCCGATCCGGATTTGGCTGCCGTGGAAATTCAAAACCGTATAAAGCTGGCGGAAAGCCGTCTGCCTGCGGAAGTCATTCAGAATGGTATTTCGGTAGAAAAGCAGGCTCCCAGTCAGCTGATGACAATCTGTTTGACTTCCAGCGATCCGAAATTCGATGAAATCTATCTGAGTAACTTTGCTACCATTAATGTACTTGACCTTTTGCGTCGTATTCCCGGTGTGGGACGTGTGTCCAATATCGGTAGCCGTTACTATGCCATGCAGATTTGGGCCATGCCGGACAAACTGGCAAATTTCGGATTGACTGTTCAGGATTTGCAGAATGCTTTGAAAGACCAGAACCGCGAATCGGCTGCCGGTGTTTTGGGACAGCAGCCGGTGCAAGGTTTGGACATTACAATTCCTATTACAACGCAAGGCCGTTTGAGTTCGGCAAAGCAGTTTGAGGATATTGTGGTCCGTGCCAACGCCAATGGGTCTATTATTCGTCTTCGCGATGTGGCCAGAGTGTCACTTGAAGCTTCCTCATATAGTACGGAAAGTGGTATTAACGGTGAAAATGCGGCAGTTCTCGGCATTTATATGCTTCCGGGTGCCAATGCTATGGAAGTGGCGGACAACGTGAAGAAGGCAATGGAAGAAATCAGTGCGAACTTTCCTGAAGGAATGAGTTACGAGATACCTTTTGATATGACTACCTATATTTCGGAGTCTATCCACGAGGTGTATAAGACATTGTTCGAAGCATTGGTTCTTGTGGTATTGGTAGTGTTCCTTTCACTGCAAAGCTGGCGTGCTACTTTGATACCTGTTGTTGCAGTGCCTATTTCTTTGATCGGTACTTTCGGTTTCATGCTTATTTTCGGTTTCTCGCTGAATATATTGACATTGTTGGGATTGATTCTTGCTATCGGTATTGTCGTGGATGATGCTATTGTGGTAGTGGAGAATGTGGAACATCTGATGGAAACGGAAAAACTCTCTCCTTATGAAGCAACGAAAAAAGCAATGAACGGTTTGGCAAGTGCTTTGATTGCAACCTCATTGGTGCTCTGTGCCGTATTTGTTCCGGTAAGCTTCCTGAGCGGTATCACCGGACAATTATATCGCCAGTTTACTATTACCATTGCTGTATCGGTATTGCTTTCTACAGTTGTGGCACTGACGCTTAGTCCCGTGATGTGTTCGCTTATCCTGAAGCCCGACAGCGGAAAGAAAAAGAATATCGTGTTCCGTAAGATTAACGAATGGTTGAATATCAGTAATCATAAGTATATTGGTGTTATCAGCCGCGTTATCAAGCATCCCAGACGTTTGATGAGTGCATTCGGTATGGTATTGATAGCTATTTTCATCATTCACCGTCTGATTCCTACCAGTTTCTTGCCGGTGGAAGACCAGGGATACTTTAAAGTGGAGTTGGAACTGCCGGAAGGTTCTACTTTGGAACGTACCCGTATCGTGACCGATCGTGCCGTGCAGTATCTGGAGCAGAATCCGTATGTGGCTTATGTGCAGAATGTAACGGGTAGCAGTCCGCGTGTAGGAAGCAATCAGGCGCGCAGTGAGTTAACTGTTATATTGAAGCCCTGGGAGGAACGCAAAAATACCACTATCAATAAAATAATGGAGAAAGTGGAAAAGGATTTGAGGGAATACCCCGAATGTAGAGTCTATCTTTCTACTCCTCCTGTAATCCCGGGATTGGGAACATCCGGTGGCTTTGAAATGCAACTTGAGGCACGTGGGGAAGCTACTTTTGAAAATCTGGTACAGGCAGCGGATACTTTGATGTATTATGCTCAGAAACGCAAGGAATTGACGGGGCTTTCTTCTTCTTTGCAGTCTGAGATTCCGCAACTCTATTTTGATGTAGACCGTGACAAGGTGAAGATGCTGGGAGTGCCGTTGGCAGATGTGTTCTCTACGATGAAAGCTTATACGGGTTCCGTATATGTAAATGACTTTAATATGTTCAATCGTATATATAAGGTATATATTCAGGCTGAAGCTCCGTATCGTGAGCACAAAGAGAACATTAATCTGTTCTTTGTAAAAGCAGCTAATGGTGCGATGGTTCCGTTAACCTCGTTGGGCAATGCATCCTATACGACCGGTCCGGGTAGTATTAAACGTTTCAATATGTTTACTACTGCAGTTATCCTCGGTTCGGCGGCACAGGGGTACAGTTCCGGCCAGGCTATGGAGATTATGGAACAGATAGCGCGCGAACATTTACCGGATAATATAGGTGTTGAGTGGAGCGGACTTTCTTATCAGGAAAAGCAAGCCGGTGGGCAGACCGGACTGGTGCTGACGTTGGTATTCCTCTTCGTATTCCTGTTCCTGGCAGCACAATACGAAAGCTGGACTGTGCCTATTGCTGTATTGCTTTCGTTGCCGGTAGCTGCTTTGGGAGCTTATTTGGGTGTTGCTGTATGTGGCTTGGAAAATGATATTTATTTCCAGATTGGTTTGGTAATGTTGGTGGGACTTGCAGCAAAAAATGCTATCCTTATCGTTGAGTTTGCCAAAGTACAGGTGGATAATGGAGGAGATTTGGTGCAGTCGGCCATTCATGCCGCCCAACTCCGTTTCCGGCCTATATTGATGACTTCACTTGCCTTTGTGTTGGGTATGCTTCCTATGGTTCTTGCAAGCGGACCGGGATCTGCAAGCCGTCAGGCAATAGGTACGGGAGTTTTCTTTGGAATGATTTTTGCCATTGTATTCGGCATCGTGCTTGTGCCTTTCTTCTTTGTTTTGATTTATAAGGCAAAGGAAAAAGTGCAGCACAAAATCAAGAAAGATTGATGATAACATTGTAAATGAATTCTGATTACACGCTTATGAAAAAAAAGAATATATATATACTTCTGTTGCTCGCCCCGGTTCTTTTAGCATCGTGCAAGGTAGGCAAAAGCTATGTCCGTCCCGAAATGGCATTGCCCGACAGTTTGATGCAACAGCAGGACAGCATCAGCATTGCCGATGAGCAGTGGCAGGCAGTTTATACAGACAATACTTTGCGCAATCTGATAGCACGCGCATTGGAGTATAACAAAGATATGCTCGTTGCGGCCGCTCGTGTGAAAGAAATGGCGGCTCAGAAACGTATCAGCGTAGCTAATTTACTCCCTCAGCTGGATGGAAAAATAGAGGCAGAGCGTGAAGTTGAAAACTATGGCGGACATAGCCGCGATGTGGGTAACAGCTATGAGGCAAAGGCTCTTTTGTCGTGGGGAACTTGACCTTTGGGGAAATCTGCGTTGGAAAAAAGTAGCTGCCGTAGCCGATTATCTGCAAAGTATAGAATCACAGCGTGCCTTGCGCATGACAATTGTTGCGGAAGTGGCGCAGGCATATTACGAGCTGGTAGCACTCGATACAGAATTGGAAATTGTCCGTCAGACACAAAAGGCTCGTGAAGAAGGTGTGCGTCTTGCAAGAATCCGTTTTGAAGGCGGACTTACTTCGGAGACATCTTATCAGCAGGCGCAAGTAGAGTTGGCGCGTACAGCTACGCTTGTCCCGGATCTGGAACGTAAGATTTCCATCAAGGAGAATGACATAGCTTTTCTTGCCGGTGAATTTCCTACACGTATAGAGCGCAGCCGTTTTTTGGAGGAGTTGGATGTGCCGGAGTCTTTACCTGTAGGATTGCCGTCCGGCTTATTGGAACGTCGTCCTGACATTCGTGCTGCGGAGCAGCAGCTTATAGCTGAACATGCCCGTGTGAAAGTGGCCTATACCAATATGTTTCCTCGGTTGTCGCTGACCGGTCAGTTTGGATTGGAGAGTGATGTCTTGTCAAATTTCCTTCAGTCGCCTTATTCATTGTTGAACGGAGCGGTATTGACTCCGCTTTTCAATTGGGGTAAAAATCGGGCTGCTCTAAAGGCACAGAAAGCTTCGTTTGAGGCGGAAGTTCATAGCTATGAGAAAACGGTGCTGAATGCTTTTAAAGAGGCTAAGAACGCAATTGTGGATTTCAACAAAATAAAGGAAGTGTATCAGTTGCGTCTCAAGTTGGAACGTTCAGCCAAAACGTACGTGGATTTAGCGCAGTTGCAATATATTAATGGTGTTATTAATTACATGGACGTGCTTGATGCCCAGCGTGGATATTTCGATGCCCAGATTGGTGTCAGCAATGCAATCCGTGACGAACTGATAGCAGTGGTAAATGTTTATAAGGCTTTGGGTGGAGGCTGGCAGATAGAGAAATAAACCGTAAAGCTGTTTACGATAGAAATCAAGAGTGCTCTTACTGGTTGTGGGAGTACTCTTGTTTTTTTACGGGTATGTAAGATTTCGTTTTCGGAAAATACCTGTCATATTATAAATATCCGTAACTTTAACCGTGGGATTTATTCGAACTGATATTAGGTTAAAACACAAAAGAAGTATGGTTGATGCTACTCAAAACCTTATTTTGATTAATGGAGAAAATAAGACCTTGCAAATAGAAGAAATAGGTCGGGATGACGCTGGTCGCTTTAATGTGAAGTATCGCGGTTCTTCTAAGGTATATAGATATGGCAGTGAGAAAGTTGTATGGCTGACGTGCTCTAAACAAATTGACATCGCTCATAACCGAATATTCATTCGTCAGCGCAGAGTGTACGATTTAAAAGGAGTATTTTCTTTTGAATATAGGGGTAGTACTTATTGGTATGTAGTTTACACTTCCAATTACTCACAGTATCTCTTGGATGAAGAATTGGTAATCAGGACTTCATGTTTGAGTGATGGTAAATCGCAAAGTGTATTTGAATATTTGAAGGCGGTGGCATCTACTAATATTCTCGGTAAAGAGGAAGAAAAAGATAATATCGGATTGCTTTCCAAACTTTATGAAAAGATTGATTTTATTGATGATAGCAGAGCTATTGCTCCATATTTAAATCCAAAGAAAGCATTGAAGAAGGATAAGAGCGGTCGGCTTATATACCCTTTTGGATGCAATGCCAGTCAGAAACGAGCTGTAGTTTGTGCTTTTGAACATCAGATCAGTATCATTCAAGGTCCGCCGGGAACAGGAAAGACACAAACTATCCTCAATATTATAGCTAATATTATACGCAAAGGAAAGACTGTTTTAGTCGTTTCAAACAACAATTCAGCGACGACCAATGTTCTTGAGAAGCTGGATAAGGCGGGACTTGGCTTTATAGTGGCACCATTGGGCAGGAAAGGAAATAAAGAGGCGTTTATAGGTAATCAGCCTGCTGTACCCGATGAACTTCAAGACTGGGAGTGTAATGTAGGGGAAAAACTCCAGAAAGAGGAAGAGGCGGAAAATCTTTTTGAAGAAGCTTGACAGGATTTTTTGCAGTACAAGAGGAGTTGGCTTTGTCCAAACAAGAGCTTCAAGCTGTAGAGTTAGAGTATAATCATTTCAAACGGGATCAGATATTTGAAATTACTTCTTTCAATAGTGCTAACTATCTATCTTCCACGCGTCTTTTAAATTTGTGGTTACAGTTTCAGGCATATGCAGAGAAGGATGTCATTGTTCCCAAAGAATGGTGGAATAAGTGTTTGGCGGCTCTTCAATGGTGGTGGATGAATTTGATAGGACGATATGTATTAAAACTGAACTCTAAGTTTGATAAGCATAATCTATCTGCTATTATTACGGAACTGCAAACTTTGTATTACCATCGAAAGATTGAGGAATTAAACGAACGGATAACGAACTTGCAAGCCGAATTGAAAACCTATAATGCCAAGACTGAACTGAACAGATTAACGGAAGTATCTATGCAGCTATTCAAAGCATCCTTGTTTAAGAAATACGGCAAGGAAAAGCGTAAGGTTTTTTCTTCTGTCAGGGATTTGCGAGTAGATTACCAGAGTGTACTGGAGCAATATCCGGTAGTGCTGAGTACTACATTCTCTTCACGTATTTGTTTGTCCGATCAAGCAGAATTCGACTATCTGATTATGGATGAGGCATCGCAAGTTTCTATTGAAACGGGTGCTTTGGCGCTGACATGTGCAAAAAATGTTGTTATTGTGGGAGATACTTTGCAGTTGCCCAATATAGTGACAGGCGAGGATCAAAAAAAAGCTTGATGCTATTGTCGCGGAATTCGATATCCCTTCCGGTTATGATTGTGCCGGAAACAGCTTTTTACAGTCGGTATGTACTCTTTTGCCCGATGCCCCGCAAACATTGCTTCGGGAACATTACCGTTGCCATCCTCGTATTATTGACTTTTGTAATCGTAAGTTTTATAGCGGTGGTTTGCTTATTATGACCGAGGATGATGGAAAACCTGATACATTGTGCGCAATCAAGACAGTGCCGGGACATCATGCTCGTAAACACTATAATCAGCGGGAAATTGATGTAATTCGTGATGAAGTGATAGCTCATTTACCCGAACAGACGGATATTGGAATTATCACTCCTTATAATGTTCAAGTTGATGAACCGGAGTTTAACGCCGCAAGTGAATTGCGGCGAACCGGATAGGGGAGCGCCGCGGCGGAGTCTCGTCCTGCCCGGTTCCGCAGAGCATTTCAAGAGCGAAATATTCTTGTGCGTTCGTGCCGTGTCAGGCCGCATACCCGGCGTGGAGGCTTCGGGACGGTTCTGTGCCGGGCGTTATAAAGAGACTGCTTTCTCAAGCTGATGCATGATGCGCCTGCCCTGTCGGGAGGAATGGCTTGCCTGTGCGTTCCTGCGCGGATATACTGAGAACTGGTGTTCTTTGCCCGCGTTCCTGCGGGGCGTCGTTTTCATCCATCCAGCATGACAGGAAGGTTCATGTCTTTCAGCCAGTTCCGGACACAAGGCTCTTTTTCGCGTCATGGTTTTCTTCTGTTTCTGAAGCGCCGGGCATTTTCGGCACTGGGCATTTTTGCCGGCTTTTTCCTGCT
>ENA-OQDT01000190-OQDT01000190.1-human-gut-metagenome-genome-assembly--contig:-NODE-190-length-39887-cov-4.325075_pt1 | contig 39887 bp, 41 predicted proteins | sample MGYA00242786_ERZ504617 | MGnify/ENA primary metagenome ERZ504617 (study PRJEB26092, sample SAMD00036337) | human gut metagenome | host: Homo sapiens | study: EMG produced TPA metagenomics assembly of...
TGATGAAGGGAATAGGAAACAGTTTTATTGACCGTTCTGTAAGTGATGAGGAATTGCTGGAGGGAATCAGGGAGATCCTTAAATGAAAAAACAGGATACGTTTGACACAGGAAGGACTACAATTCTATGTAGCGGACTGATCCTTGTACTGATTTTGCTGGATCAGGTTGCGAAGCATGAAGCTCTTTTGCACCTGAAGGATCACAGTAGTATCTCATTGATACCAGGTGTACTGGAACTTGCTTATGTAGAGAACCGCGGCATGGCATTTGGCATGCTGGAAGGCAGACAGTTCTTATTTGGCGGCATGTGTGTGATATTCTGCATTGCACTGATCTGGGTCTTTGTCAGGATACCGAAGAACAGATATTATCTGCCACTGCTGCTCACAGGAGCAGTATTGTTTGGCGGGGCAGCAGGGAACTTTATTGACCGGCTGTTCCGAGGATATGTGGTGGATTTTATCTATTTTTCCCTGATCGATTTTCCTGTGTTTAATATTGCGGATATCTATGTGGTATGCGGCGGGATCGTGCTGGTGCTTCTGGTAGTCTTTAAATACAAGGATGAAGACTTTGAATTCCTGAGTTCAAAGATAAAGGATAAATAATCTATGGAAACAATAAATTTTAAAGTGGATGTGGAAAAAGCCGGCATCCGTATTGACCGCTATCTTGCGGATGTATGCCTAGACTTTTCCAGATCTTATCTGCAGAAACTTCTCAAAGACCAGATGGTTTCTGTAAATGGCAAAGTAGTAAAGGCAAATTATAAGACGCGGGCGGGTGACGAGGTGGCACTTCAGGTGCCGGATATGCAGCCGCTCGATATCAAACCGGAAGAGATCCCTCTTGATATCCTGTATGAGGATGAATGGCTGATGGTGGTAAATAAGCCAAAGGATATGGTCGTGCATCCAAGTGCCGGACATATGGAGGGAACTCTGGTCAATGCAGTCATGGCGCACTGCGGTGAGCATCTCTCCGGGATCAATGGCGTTCTGCGCCCCGGAATCGTGCACAGGATCGACAAGGACACAACAGGGGCACTTCTTATCTGCAAGGAGGACGGAGCCCACAGAGACCTTGCAGAGCAGCTCAAGGAGCACAGTATCAAACGAAGATATCGTGCTGTCGTGCAGGGGAACATCAAAGAAGATGAGGGAACTGTTGATGCTCCGGTAGGAAGACATCCGATCGACCGCAAAAAAATGGCGATCAATCATAAGAACGGCAAGGAAGCTGTGACACATTATAAGGTCCTGGAACGTTTCGGCAATGCGACGTATATCGAGTGCCGCCTGGAAACGGGACGTACGCACCAGATCCGTGTGCATATGGCAAGCCTTGGCTATCCGCTTCTCGGCGATACGGTGTATGGATCATCCAAAAATCCATATCATCTCCAGGGACAGGCACTTCATGCAATGATCCTGGGATTCCGTCATCCGGTGACGGGGGAATATCTGAATTTACGGCACCGCTTCCGGAGTATTTCGAGAAACTTCTCGATAAATTGCGTAAGTAAAGAATCAAGAGACTTTTCTGGCAAATTGTTGGTCTAATTTTAGGGAAATTGTAAAATAATTATAAATTGTTGGCATTTTCAGAAAAAATAATGTATAATACTTCTATAGTTTTTGCAGAAGGGAGTGCACAGCTTATGAATAGTACAAGTTCAATCATCACAATCGGACGTGAATATGGAAGTGGAGGAAGACAGATCGGTCAGGAGATCGCCAAATATTTCGGGATCAAATGTTACGATAAGGAACTTCTGGAGCATGCCGCAAATGACAGTGGTATCTGCAAGGAACTGTTTGAGAATCATGATGAGAAACCGACCAACAGTTTTCTGTATTCTCTGGTCATGGATACCTATTCTTTTGGATATTCTTCCGCAGGATTTTCGGATATGCCGATGAACCACAAGATCTTCCTTGCACAGTTTGATGCGATCAAGAAACTGGCAGATGAGGGCTCGTGTGTTATGGTAGGCCGCTGTGCAGATTATGCGCTGGCAGACTGGAAGGACTGCTTTAGTGTATTTGTACATGCAGATCTTGACTGGCGGATCAACCGTCTTGCAGCCAAACACAACAAATCTCCAAAAGAAGCCAAGGACATGATCACCAAGACCGATAAGAGCAGGGCAAGCTACTATAACTACTACACCAACAAGAAATGGGGAGCAGCCAAGAGCTATAATCTCTGCATCGACAGTAGCAAGCTCGGTATCGAGAACAGCGTCAGAACGATCATAGAAGCGATCAAGATCTTTGACGAGAGCAAAAATAAATAAAAGTTTCAGCAAAGAAGTCCTCTGGCAGTGTGTCAGGGGACTTTAGCTTAGGGGAGGAACACTATGAGCCACACATCGATCCTGCAGTTTCGTACAGCCAATTGTAAAAACTGTTATAAATGTATCCGCAACTGTCCCGTAAAGGCGATCAGGGTCACAAATCAGCAGGCACAGATCATTGAAGAACAATGTATTCTCTGCGAGAAATGTATCGCTGTCTGTCCTCAGCACGCAAAGGTAGAACACGACGATATCCCGGCTATCCAAAGAGTGATTGCGTCCGGCAAAAAGGTGATCGCGTCTGTACATCCTGCTTATCTTGCAAGATATGGCTGGAACAGTATTGGTGATCTGGAAAAATATCTGCAAAAAATGGGTTTCTGGCAAGCATTTGACGCGGCGCAGGGAGCAGCTGTGATGAAGGAAGAATATACCAGGCTTCTGCGGGAACAACAGCAGAAAAAACTGGTGATCTCATCGAACTGTCCGGTGGTGGTGCGGCTGATCGAGACGAAATATCCTCATCTGACAGAATATCTGGCTCCGGTTTATTCTATGAAGCAGATGCATGCAGCATATTTAAGAGAGCAATATCCAGACGCATCTATCGTATACATCAGCCCGTGTATTTCTGTAATGTCAGAACTGAAAGAGCGCCAGTCATGCGCGGATTATGTAATTACATTTGGAGAGCTGAATAACTGGATGAAGGATATCCAGGAAAAACCAGAACGAGAGGATCAAAAAGACGTATATCTTTCAAGAATGACCGCGGTAAGCGGAGGTCTGATACAGGCAATGCAGCCGATAAACGGACAGAAGTACCTGTCGGTAGATGGAATAGATCAGTGCAAGGAAATCTTAAAGGAACTGAGGACAGGAGATTATGCAGATTATTTCATAGAAATGAACGCCTGTACAAACGGATGTATCGGCGGGGCTTATTCTTTGCAGCAGGAAAAGAAACTGCTGGATGCGCTGATCGCGATCAGAGAGCTTTCCATGAAAAACGGTCAGGTAGATTATCAGAAAGATCATCATATCCAGATGCCGGAGATTCCGGAAAGGAAATTTGTGCAGGAGGAAACCTATCCGGAAAAAGCGATCACAAAAGAACAGTTTACCCATGTGATGCATGAAATGGGCAAATATACAAAAGAGGATGAACTGAACTGCGGCGCCTGCGGCTATGACACCTGCAGGGCAAAGGCGATCGCTGTTATCCAGGGCAAAGCGGAAGTATCTATGTGCATTCCTTATATGAGAGAAAAACAGGAAGACTACGCCAATATTATCATTGAGGCTATGCCGGGACTTCTGGTCACGGTAGATTATGACCTTAATATCATACAGATGAACAAAGCGGCGAATGATCTGTTTGATATTTCCAGAAAAAAGCAGCTCCTTGGAAAAGCGGTGGGCGAGATCATGGATGATTATCCGATCATAAATATGATCGCTTTTAACCGGGAGATCGTACAGGACTGTATCTATCTGAATGAACAGAAACGTTATATAGAACGTGTTCTTACAAATGACCGGAAGAATAAACTGATCTTATGTATCATGAAAGATGTGACCAGAGAAAAGGAGAGCGAAAAGAAGCAGAACCGTGCCAAGGCAGAGGCAGTTCAGATGGCAGATAAACTGGCGGCGGAACAGCTTCGGATCGTGCATGAGATCGCCAGTCTTCTGGGAGAAACGGCAGCAGATACCAAAGTGGCCATTGAAGAGCTGAAGCAGACCATTTTGCAGGAGATAAAGTAGGATGGAAAAGAAGAAATACGAGACGATACAAACGATAGGAGATATTCCGACAGGATTCGGTAGGGTCAGCCTCAACAAGAAGAAAGAAAAGATCTGCGGTGACTATTATACAGTGATCACAGATACAGATCAGACAGTACTGGTGCTTTCTGACGGATTGGGAAGCGGGGTAAAGGCCAATATTCTGGCTACGCTGACTGCCAGAATGCTCAGTATCATGATCGCAAGGAATATGGACATCCGGACAGCCGTAAAAGCTGTTGCAGATACGCTTCCAATCTGCAGTGTACGCAATCTGGCGTATGCTACTTTTACTGTATTAGTGTCAGAAGGGAATGGAATCTGTCTTCTGCAGTACGATAATCCGGATGCTATTTTGCTTCGTAATGGAAAAAGTGTGGATTATCATCGGGATATTCTAATGTTCGGAGAAAAAGAGATCCACCAGAGTTATTTTCAGTTTCGGACAGGCGATATGCTGATACTTATGAGCGACGGTGTCACCAATGCCGGAATGGGCAAAACCACCTATGGCGGCTGGGGAAGGGAGGAAGTACTGAAATTCTGTGAACAGCGTTACCATAAGGGAATGAGTGCACAGGAGATGGCATCTGACATTGCAGATGCGGGTGTGGCCCTGAATATGGATGAGACGGATGATGACCTTACGGTATTGACTCTGACAGGAATGAAGAAAAACGTAGTGAACATTATGGTCGGGCCGCCGGCAGACCGGGCGGATGACCGCAGTTATTTTACGACTTTTTTTGAAAAAGAGGGAATGCGCATCGTATGTGGTGGGACCACGGCAAAGCTGGTAGCGGATTATCTGGGAGAAGAGGTAGCCGGGATTCCCGGTACCGGAACAGAAGAAGTTCCAGCCATGTCGCAGATCAAAGGCATTGACCTGGTAACGGAGGGGCTTCTGACTTTACAGAAGGTGATCGATTACTATGAGGATTTCAGCGAAGACAGGCTGTATTATAATCGGATCATCAAGAAGAAGGATGCGGCAGCAGAACTGTTTCGGATATTGTTTGCCGAAGCTACGGAGATCAATTTTTTCTTTGGAAATGCACTGAATGAAAATTATACGGCACTTCATATTGAACGTGAAAAGAAAAAGAATCTGGCACTGGAACTGATCGAAGCTTTAAAATCCGAAGGAAAAAAAGTGAAGATCTGCTTCTGGTGCGTATAAATGAGGAAAATGGAGAAGAATGCAATGATAACAAGACAGGATTTAATAAATCAGATAGAACGCTATCAGCCGTTTAATGAGCAGGAAGAAGCAGATAAATTTCTGATCTTACAATGGATCAGGGAGAATGATAACGCATTCTTAAGGGAAAACACCGTTGCCCATATGACGGCTTCTGCCTGGGTAGTGAACAAAGACCGGAGCAAGGTACTTATGGTATATCACAATATCTATGATTCCTGGTCGTGGCTTGGGGGACATGCGGATGGAGAGACGGATCTTCTTGCGGTTGCGCTTCGTGAGGTAAAAGAAGAAGCGGGGATCTCGCATGTGCGCCCGGTATCGGAGGAGATCTTTTCTCTGGAATCTCTTACGGTGGATGGGCATGTCAAGAAGGGAAAGTATGTATCCAGCCATCTGCACCTGAATGTGACGTATCTTCTGGAAGCAGACTGCGAGGAAGCAGTTTCGATCAAAGCAGATGAAAACAGTGGAGTAGCCTGGTTTTCTCCGGAAGAAGCATTAAAGAAGTCTACAGAGCCATGGTTTGTAGAACGTGTATATGCGAAATTGATAGAAAAAACGAAAAAAGAAAGATGTCAGTAGCAGATTTGTGCTATAATATTTGGAAATAAAGATAAAACAGGAGAATTTTATGAGACTGGTTGTACAGAGAGTACTTCAGGCAGAAGTACAGGTAGATGGACAGAGTATAGGCAAAATAGGCAGGGGCTTTCTGGTGCTGGTAGGTGTCGGAAAGGATGACACAAAGGAGATTGCAGACAAATACCTCAAGAAGCTGCTGGGACTTCGTATTTTTGAGGATGAGAATGGAAAGACAAATCTTTCTCTCAAAGATGTTAGCGGGGAACTGCTTCTTGTTTCGCAGTTTACGCTCTATGCAAACTGTAAGAAGGGAAACAGACCAAGCTTTATCGAGGCGGGTGAACCGGACAAGGCGGAAGCTTTGTATGAATATATGATCGAGGAAGCATCAAAGAGCGTTCCGGTCGTACAGCATGGAAGCTTTGGGGCAGACATGAAGGTTTCTCTTATCAATGACGGACCGTTTACGATCCTTCTGGATGAGCATATTTTATAAGATACCGAAGATAGGGAGGCAGGAATAATGATTATTGATCATGTGAAGGTTTTTACAGAGGATAAGAAGTTTACAGACGGCGGGATCGTCATAAAGAACGGAACGATCGAACAGGTTTATACAGAGAGGAAGAGACCTCAGACAGAAGATGAGGTCCTTGACGGGAAAGGCATGTACGCGATACCGGGGCTTATTGACCTGCATTTCCACGGATGCAAGGGAGACGACTTCTGCGACGGCAGCAGGGATGCGATCGCCAGGATCGCGGAATATGAGGCTTCTGTGGGGGTGACTGCGATCGCTCCGGCGACGATGACGCTTCCGGTCGAGGAACTGGAGCAGATCCTCCGTGTGGCAGCAGAATACAAAAAAGGTCCGCACAGTAAGAAAGAGGCGGATTTTGTCGGCATCAACATGGAGGGACCTTTTATCAGTCCTGCCAAGAAGGGCGCGCAGGATGAGAGAAATATCATTCCGTGTGATGTGAAGGTCTGCGAGCGTTTTCTGGAAGTTTCAGAGGGGCTGGTGAAGTTCATGGGTATCGCGCCGGAGGAGAGCGAAAATGCGGTTTCTTTTATTGAGGCGGTCAAAGATAAGGTAAATGTTTCTCTGGCACATACAAATGCGGATTATGATACGGCTATGGCGGCTTTTAACGCAGGGGCAGACCATGCGGTTCATCTTTACAATGCCATGCCTGCATTTACGCACCGCGCACCGGGTGTGATCGGGGCTGTTTATGACAGTAAGCATGTGATGGCGGAGATCATTTGTGACGGTGTACATATCCATCCGGCAGCAGTTCGGGCGACATTTGAAATGATGGGAGAGGACCGCATGATCCTGATCAGTGACAGTATGCGTGCAGCAGGAATGCCGGACGGTTCCTATACTTTGGGCGGGCTGGATGTAAACGTAGTCGGAAACCGCGCTACACTGGCCTCAGACGGGGCGATAGCAGGTTCTGTGACGAATCTTATGGACTGCATGAAAACAGCGGTTAAAACCATGAATATCCCGTTGGAAACAGCAGTTGCCTGTGCCACGATCAATCCGGCAAAAAGCCTTGGGATCGATGCTGAATACGGTTCCATCCGAGCAGGCAAAAAAGCGCACATCGTCCTGATGGATCAGGAACTGAACGTGCAGCAGGTAATTAAGGATGGGGAACTGCTATAGTTGCAGTTTCCTTATAAATATGTTATAGTATATAAGAACACCTAACAAACCTCAAAACCTGCTTCGCACAACCAGGAAAGGAGGAATATTCTTGATGGAAGATTATCCATTCAGTGAAAAGACAAGGATCATATGGAAACAATTTATCAGGCAGTTTCAGGAAGAAAGTATTGCATCCTATCAAAGTGATTTCCTGGAATTTACACGATTTACGAAGAAAGATTTCCTGGATATCCATGCAGAAGATGTAGCGGGATTCTACAGAAATCTTGAAAAAAAGATCGAAGAGAAAACACTTGCGCCAAGTACCTGTGCCAAAAAGATCCGGGAACTGAATTCCCTGTCAAATTACGTCTATGAGAATCGTCTGGAATTTGGTATCAGAGATGATTATACGAATCATTTTGCCGATTATGTCAAAAAAGTCCAAAAAGTAAGCATGTATGCAAATGCAGTTCCTGTGGAGGACATTGACCGGCTGCTTGTAGCTGCACAGGAAAATCATATGGCGTACTGTATCATAATTTTGCTTTACCGCATGGGCTTTTCCTCGACAGAGATCATTGACATGAAGCCGGAAAATATCCGTCTATATAACAACGGAGCCTATGCATTTATGCCAAAACGCGACAAGGCAAATTTTATCCCGGAAGATGTCTACAGGATCCTGGAGCTGTATCTGGCAGAACGAGAATCGAACGAATATCTGTTTTACAATAAATATGGAAATCAGCTCAATACCATGTATATCAGCCGTCTACTGAAGAAATACACGGCAAAAGCAGGGATTCACAATTACAGCGCTCAGCAGCTTCGGAATTCCTGCATTTATACGATGTTTGCATATGGAGCAGATACGGAAGGTGTTGCAGAGGAAATGGGGATCACACCGGATAATCTGAAGCGTTATAAGCGTAATTATATAGATGAGACCTCCAGAAGTATCCGAAGTATGGTCAAATTAAAGGCAGATCTTCCGGAAAATGAATAAACAGAAAGAAGGAATTTTTTATGCGTCAGGAACAATTTAAAATGGAACGCCAGGGACTGATCAAAGTTGGCGATGTCGTAGAGATTTCAGAATTTCAGTCCTATATGAATTACAGTTACATCATAGAACCGGCTGTGGCAATGTCCGGATGTTACAAAAACTCCGAACGAATTAAATCCAAAACTGGCGTGATCCAAAAAAATCGACCACACACCAAGGGGATTTATGGTAACGGCTGAATTTGAGGAATAAAGGCAAAATCCGGGATATGGCTGGAATCTGTATAGATCTATATGAAAAACTACGGTTTGTCGTATAGATATAGATAACTGCTGTCAGCTGTATTTTTCGGGATTTACTAATGATTTGATTTTAAGGAGTTAAATTTTTATGGAGAAAAAAACAACATATCACGAACAAAAAGATGTCGAGAATATTTTAAGGCTGCGTGAAGTTCTCTCAACGCTGCCGCCGTTTTGCAGGGATTATTTTCGTGCGATCGATACGACGACTACGACCAAGACCAGGATTTCCTATGCCTACGATATCCGGATTTTCTTTCAGTTTCTTCTTGATGAAAATCCGGCATTTAAGGATTACAAAATGACGGATTTTACAGTTGATGTCCTGGATCAGATCAAGGCTCTGGATCTTGAGGAATATCAGGAATATCTCAAGGTCTACCAGGCTGGTGACAAAACCGAAACAAACGGCGAACGTGGGCTCAAACGAAAGATCTCTGCCCTTCGGAGTTTTTATGCATATTATTACAGAAGGGAAATGATCGAGACAAATCCGACCGTACTTATCGATGTGCCAAAGATCCATGACAAAAGCATCATCCGGCTTGATACCGATGAGGTTGCTCTCCTGCTTGATTATATAGAACATTGTGGCGACCAGCTTACCGGTCAGAAACGTGTCTACTATGAGAAAAACAAAGAACGCGATCTGGCGATCGTGACTCTGCTTCTCGGAACCGGTATCCGAGTTTCGGAATGTGTGGGACTTGATATTGAAGATGTGGATTTTAAGAATAACGGAATAAAGGTCACCCGAAAAGGTGGAAATGAAATGGTTGTATATTTCGGACCGGAGGTAGAAAAAGCTCTGAAAAGTTATCTGGAAGTCCGCGAGAATATCATTCCGCTGGAAGGCCATGAACACGCTCTCTTCTACTCTGCTCAGCGCCGCCGTATCGGTGTCCAGGCGATCGAGAATCTTGTCAAGAAATATGCCCAGCAGATCACGACCACCAAAAAGATCACACCGCACAAGCTCCGCAGCACCTACGGTACGACCTTGTATCAGGAAACAGGTGATATTTACCTTGTTGCAGATGTTCTTGGCCATAAGGACGTAAATACGACCAAGAAACACTATGCAGCGATCGACGATGCCCGAAGACGCCAGGCGGCGAAGGCAGTCAAACTGCGCGAGGATTAATACCTGCTGCCCGTAATGTCTTGCATTATGTACGTTGTTATATGTGCAAATAAAAAGAACATCTTTATGACAGATCTTCGGGATCCTGAAGTTTTTGTCATAAAGATGTTCTTTTTATAAGACTATCCTGCCAGATGCAGTGCTCCTATCAGAAAGATCCAGCTCAGTCCATAATAGGAAATAACAGCCACAAGGTCGTTGACTGTAGTGATGAGCGGACCGGAAGCAACTGCCGGGTCGATGTGGATCTTTTTGAAGAATAACGGAATGCAGGTTCCTACGGCACTGGAGATCAGCATTGCGAGCAGCAGGGAAGAACCGATGCAGGCAGATACCGCAAAGGCAAAGATAAGGGTTTTGCCTTTAAATAACCAGATATACAATCCGATCAGCACAAAGGACATAAGTCCAAGCACACCGCCGTTGCACAGACCGATACGCATTTCCTTAAAAACAAGTTCCAGTTTCTGTTTGCCGGTGAGGGATTCATCCATCAGTACACGGATCGTTACAGCCAGTGACTGGGTTCCGACATTACCTGCCATATCCAGGATCAGCGACTGGAAACACATGATGATCGGCAGATTGGTCACAACCTTTTCAAAGATTCCGACAACAGAGGAAACGACCATGCCAAGTCCAAGAAGGACGATCAGCCATGGCATTCGTTTCTTCATACTTTCTTTGAGAGGTTCCTTGAGATCCTCCTCAGCAGTCAGACCAGCCAGTTTCGCATAGTCCTCTCCCATCTCATCATCGACGAGATCTACGATGTTTGCAGATGTAATAACACCGATCAGGCGGTTATCGTTATCAAGGACCGGAATGGAATCTTCGGAATAATCCTTGAGGTCTTCCATACAGTCATCGATCAGGGCTGTTCCGTATACATACGGGTAGGAAGTGACGATCAGTTCACTGAGCGGATGATCCTGGCGCGCGATGATCAGATCTTTCAGATCGATCGCACCGTAGAATTCCTGATTGCTGTTTACGACAAAAATGGTAGAGATATTGTCATTCTGAGCTGCCTGGGATACCAGGGAACTCATGGCTTCCTTCACAGAAAGATGATCCTGGATCACGATATAGTTGGTGGTCATCCGGCTTCCGATTTCTTCCTCATCGAAAGAATTGATCATCTCGATATCATGTCTCGCTTCATCATCCAGTAACTCGATCAGAAGTCTTCTTTTTTCTTTGTCAAAATGCTGCAGGATTTCAGCTAATATGTTTGTTTCTGTTCGGGAAAGGATCGCAGCAGCTTTCTTGAGGCTCATTTCTTCGAGATAAGTGACTGCCATCTCCTCATCAGTGTATTCCAGAATATCCGATAAAGTATCAAGATCAAAGATCCGGTAAAGCTTGTTTCGTTCTGCAGAAGAAAGCTCCGGCAAAACATCTGCAATGTCGTTTTCGTGGAAATCCTGCAGACGCTTGGAAAGGACTGCCGGAGATATATTGCTTCTGATCACTTCAAGGATTTCTTTTGTGTAGTCCTGTGTTCTTTTTTCCATCCTGTTTTCCTCCTTTTTCGTGGTTTCCGAAAAAGAGCACACCAAAACAAGGCATGGTCTTTCTCAGAGCATGTCAATTGGTATCATTGTTAAACGGATATTTGAATTCCGTTTCGCTATTTGGTTAGATTGTGTTCAGGGATTTTACAGGATAAAAAAGAGAAAAATAGAATAATATAAATTAAAACAGAATGTGACGTGTCATCTCACAAACTGCTGCTCTCTTTGATCCTGTGTTACTACTTCGCCCGTGAGAATCACAACTCTCCATTCTGTTCACCTGCCTTTGTATAATTGAATTTTATTGACGGTCATATTATAACCCGCTCACCAGGGGATGTCAAACGGTTTTATCTTAATATTTATTTAGATTACATAATCATACTTATGGTAACTAAAATGGTGCGCAGAAAAAGAACCCTGCCAGCCAGCAGAGTTCTTCTCATCTCCATATCCTATGTAAAATTTAATGAAACCGTAATTATAATGCAGTCACGATCTTATCCTGGAATGCTTCCGGAACTTCTTCCTTGTCAAGAGACATGCTGATGATGAATTTTACATTGAATTTCTCACCAACTGCGATAAGCTGTTCCAGAGTATTGGAAACATCCTGTCCCTCTAATTTAGCGGTTGTCAGGAAACTGTCGAGATATACCTGCTCAAGATCGTGGTCCTGAGAAATGATTCCGCATACGAAACCAACGAATTCATCGGCGTTCTTGATCGGATATACAGAAACATCGATCAGACGAACCTTGTTGTTCAGTTCATACATGTGTTTCGTGCTCTTGTCTAAGTAAACAATGCTGCCATTTGCATCCTTAATTGCGCCGTTCACTTTGTCTAACAGTACTTTTGTTTTGCCCTTGCCTTTCTTTCCTACAATCAGTTCAACCATCCTGTTTTCCTCCTTAGACACAATATGATATTAATTTTGAACAAATACGATAATTAATATGTTTGTATTATAGTGTATTTTGCATCAAATTTCAATAGAGAATTGCAAGTTTTTGTGAAATTTTCATTAATATTGTAGTGCGGCACAGAAAAGGATTCAATTTTCCTGTACCAGAGGGATTCCTGAACGGGAATAATCGTAATCAAGATAGTAATTCAGCATTTTCTGTATCCGTGATTCATAGTTTTGAGGAGTTATGAGTCCCTTGTCATCATAAATCCAGTTAATGATGTTTTCGCTGATCGATTCACTGTAATGAGTATCATCTTTGTAATTATCAAGATCGCAGGTAAGCTCAAACAGATCCGTAAAGGAAAAAAGCTTCACATTATCATACTCCATAAGCAGTTCTGCCTGCAGCTTTTCTGCTTCAAAATAACGTTCCAGATTTCCGGAGCATTTAAGCTTATACCACCAGACTGCACTGTATGGCGGCGTATAGAAATAAAACGTAGTTTCCGGATGAGCTTTTACCATATCAAGAACATTCGCCTCTACATTATGACGGACAGTTTTGGCATCATCCTCTGAAAACTTCTTCTGTTTTTCGATTTTTGTTGGAACAGAGTAGGTTTTGGAGTACGTAGTCTGTTCCGACGGGATAATCTGCTGCCCAGGAACTGTATTCATTCATGGATGGTGTTTTTTTCGCCATGAAGTGTGTATTTGATAACACCAAGCGTATTGTCTATAAAGATATCTTTGTTAAAAAGATACTGGACATCGTTCCATATATTATTATCATACAGATAAGTTGGAACATTGTCATAATTGTAATCGGACTTGTCATCAAAAATCTTATTATAATCCAGACAGCGGAAAATATATTTAATATCAGACTTATTGTCAAATATAGTACGGATTTCTTCATCGATTGCCCAATAGGTATCACCAGTAAGGGTTACCTTGACAGAATGCGTTCCAAACAGGTCATCAAACTGTGAAGTCTTGAAATTCTGCATCATAGAAGTGCCTGTGATTGCAGCATCATAATCAAAATTCTGGATGATACCGTTATTCAGATATCGTTCTTTTCCTCGCTCAAGAGGATATTCCAACTGTTTCAGAGGCTTATGATAGTGCAAAAAAAGGATCGATCACTGCTGTCATGCCACCTGCGAGGATCAGGAGTGTGCCCGTTCCCACGAGTACAGTTTTTACAAATTTATTACTGTTCATAGTATTGCTCCCTAAAAGTTAAAGTAGAGAAATTCTGATACACCGGAAAGGGTAAAAATTCCCCAGACCAGACAGAGTACAGTCACTGCCGCCATTTTAGTGGTTGGACGGAAATTCATCTCCTGATTGTTTTTGAAATTAAGACACAGGAACAACATTCCGCCAAGCAGAATCAGGGCATCTGAACCACGGATGGAAGCCATGATTTTATTGAGTACGGGGATATGACTGTAAATCAAGTAGAATTCCTTTAACTGAAAAGTCTGTAAAAATGTAGCATGGAGATTGAGGTTCTGGAATTTCAGGATTCTTTTGATAAATGTAAATGCCTGAGAAATAGAATCAGCCCTAAAAAAGATCCATGTTATATTTACAAACAGAAAAGTAAAAGCCCACTGAAGGACTACATGCATGCTCTCCCACTGTTTCCGGAACATTCTGGTAAGTGCATTTCCTATTCCATGCAGAAATCCCCAGAAAATAAAGGTCCAGTTCGCACCATGCCAGAGACCACTGACAAGGAATACAATGATGATATTTATATAAGTCCGGACAGTTCCCCTACGGCTTCCGCCAAGCGGAAAGTACACATAGGTTCGCAGGAATCTGGTCAGTGTCAGATGCCAGCGTTTCCAGAAATCTACGACAGACAGCGCTTTGTATGGTGAATTAAAGTTCATTGGGATATGGATATTAAACATATATCCCAGACCCGTTGCCATATCACAATATCCACTGAAGTCAAAATAAATCTGGAAAGTGTAGGCAAGCATTGTAAGGATCGCATCCATGGATGTAAGTCCACTGCCAAGGTGGCTGTAGCCCCATGAAACAGATCCGCTTAAGGTGTCGGCGATCACAGCTTTTTTTGACAAGACCGGCTGCGAACATATACAAACCGCGCGCCATATTGTCCCAGTTGATCTTCCAGTTGTTTTTGTCCTCAAACTGTGGAAGGACTTCGTTATGCAGAACGATCGGACCCGCGATCAGCTGCGGGAAAAAGGTTACAAATAATGCGTAATCTGTAAAATTGTATTCCTTGGTTTCTCCACGGTAAGAATCAACCATATAAGAAACCTGCTGGAAGGTAAAAAAGCTGATACCCAGTGGCAGGACGATATTCTTTAACTGGAAGTCCGTGGAAAAAAACTTTATTCAGATTATCTACGAAGAAATCATAGTATTTGAAATAAAATATCAGACCAAGATTGAATATCAGACCAATACCAAGCAGTGCCTTTTTCAGAAGTGCAAGCTGTCCTTTCGATATTGTGCCCCCCCATCTGCGCTGCAAAAGCTGAGACAACAGATAATTGACAACAATACTGCTGCACATGATCCACAGATAACTTGGATTGAAATAGCCATAAAACCAGAAAGACATGAGGATCAATGCAACCTTTGCAAAGACTGGTTTTCCGAGTTTATGCAGTCCATAATAGCTACCAAGTGTCAGTGGAAGAAAAACAAATATAAATATGTAAGAATTAAATAACATGTCGTTTTTGTACTTCCCCCTAAATTAATTTTTTTAATTTTGTATCAATTATCAACTATAAGGGAAAGTTTAAGGTTCGTCAAGTTTTTCTTCCACTTTGCAGGCTGTTAGAATAGGTGGCACCTTCTGCGGCAAAGAGGATTGTCTTTATTATAGATGGTCATGATCTCGTTTTTATTTCCGCTTGTATCTGCAAGTGTACCGTTTACGATCATGCTTTTGCTACATCCCATGATAAAGTCATCATAAGAGCAGATAGTAACATGGTCGATCTCTGCCTGTTTACAGGACACCGGAGTATTTGTGATCCCGCTCAGTCCCCATACCTGAGATACTGGAAGTGCTCGCATGATCGGAACGGTTGAAGTCTTCCGGATCTCCTGGCAGATATCAAAACCAGATCCATCCGGAAGGCTGACATCCAGAATAACAAGATCGTATTTATCTTCCGTCCATAACTGCTTCTGCTCATCTCTGATGCGGGCGATATCAAGAGCATAGCCCTGTTTCTTAATGGCAAAGGATAAGCCATTTAACATACTTAAGTCATCTTCGACCAGTAATATGTGTTTCATGTTGTCTCCTTTGGTTTCTGTGTTATTAAATCCAGTATAGTGCGGGATGAGGCGGGATGCAACTTACATTCTTGTAAGATTGGGATAAGAGGCAAAAAAAGAGTGAAGCTTTTAAAACTCCACTCTTTGTCTGAATGATAGATCATTTTCTGTGCATCTGCAGAATCTCAAGAAGAATTTCATACACAGATTCATTTTTCTCTATGATAAGTGACAGGTTTTCCTTTGTCTGGTTCAGAAGGTGAAAAAGGGTCCGTACGTCGGAACTGCCACTGTTGTTTCGCAAAGATGAACGAAGATATCCTTCTGTGTCGTAATAATAACGTTCATCCAGAACGGTGACGAGACGGTCGGTGACGCGGACCGCGGCGGTGTTCAGGTCTGCGGGTGTGGAGGTCTGGCGGAACTGGTAGCCCTGATGAATGTAGCCGTCAAGCAGGTTTTGCGTTTCGCTTTCATTGTTGGCGCAGACTACTTCGATATGCGGATAGTATCTGGAACTTTTTTTCCTTGGCAGATGGAGCATATTCTGGATGAAGGAGGAAAGTTCGGCATTGGTGCGGATGCGGTTAGTCAGATGGAAGGTCAGGATCTGTGGCAGGCGTTCTATCTTCTGAATAGTGGTCTGGTCCATTTCCTCAGGAGAGATCATATCCTCGGAATCACTGGAAAAGATCACGGGCTGGTGATTAACTGCATTTAGAAGAATGTCAAGTTTTGGAGCGGAAAGCAGATGAGCTTCATCTACCAGGATGGCGCTGTAGGAATCAAAGCTGACTGGTTCCCTTTCATTAGCAAGCTCTTTGTCGGTGAGAAAATCGATCCTCTGCAGGCGTTCATGCAGGATCTCCCAATCCCTGGCAGCTTCTCCGCAGTGGATCATGCAGACTCTCTGACGGACAGACAGTTTCATGGCAATGTCATAGAGCAGCAGGGTCTTGCCTGTCCCTGGAAGTCCGTTGAACCAGTAATAGCCGGTGTGTTCTGTGCGGATCTTTTTGAGGATCTGCCGTTCGATATCACGCTGCTGTGAAGTCAGGAAATATTCTTTCCGAAGAAAACGGGCAGGTTCTGTAAGCGGGGAGATCAGATAAAGTTCTGCCTGAAAAAGATCCTCGATATCTCCCTCATAATCCGGACTTTCCTTCTGGAGAATTGTACATAGATGTTCCCAGTCTGCCTCTATGATATGGTCATGCTTTGTCAGCTTGACAAGCCGGTTCTGGTTGCTGATATAAGTATAAGAATGGAGCGGCTTTCCAAGCACAGACAGATAATATCGGTTCTGCAGAAGCTGTTTGCAGATCGCCTCATCGGATACTACACCACTTTTTAACTCGATATTTACGATCTGGTCTTTTTTGATTTGGAGAAGGTCAAATTCCTTTCCAAGCTTTGGAATCTGGAAAGAATAGAAAAAACGAAGAGAGCAGATCTGAGGAATATGCACTTCCAGATGTTCTGTCAGAGCCTTCATGCTCTCCATCTCCCACTCTCTCATCCGAAGAAAATATCCCCTCCCCGATAACTGACGCTCCAGTTTCTGAAGATTGTCGAGCGTCTGGTTTCTGGTGATGGTATAGATGGAAATAGATTTCATAATGATTTACCTGACCTCTTTTTTGAGGATTTTGTTAAACAATGTAAAAAAGGTTATTGTGGTAACAGCCGCGGCAAGGATATCGCTTACCGGTTTTGCTAGGAAAACAGCGAACACTTTGTTCGAGAAGAAATTCGGCAGCAGGAAGATCAGCGGGATCAGCATGATCACGATCCAGAAGAAGATCGTATATGTAATACATACGATAAACTGTGTAAAAAATGCTTTTTTGACACGTTCTGTCTTGCACCGTAATTATAGCTGATGATTGGTTGTCTTTGTTGATTAATGCGCGGAGCGCAGAGGGTTTTGATTTGTTATATGTATTTATTATACTATAACATTTTAATTCATATAACACACTTTTTATTTTATAAAACAACAGCCCAGAGCTCTGTCATTCTGCATAAACTCTCCGGGCTGTCTCTTTTTATACATTCATGTATTATACGGTATTGATGTTCTCCAGAAGGGAACTCATCTCCTGATACAGAAGTTCCTTACTGGAAGATCCCATTACAATGGATATAAATGGATTGCCATATTCATTCTGACATAACAATGCCAGACAGTTTCCTGCACTGCTGGTGGTTCCCGTCTTACCTCCAAGGATCGTAACGCCCTTTGGTGCTGTTGCTTCTCCTGTAAGGTAATGGTCGGTTGCTGTCAGTACTACACTCGCATCAGAGCCATCGCTGTATTTATAATTTGCAGTATAGCTTCCCATCTGTGTGATCTCTGTAAATTCAGGATACTTGAGTGCTTCTTTGAGCATCAGATAGATGTCATATGGTGTTGTATAATGGTTCTCATCCTGCAGTCCATGAGGATTTGTGAAATGTGTTCCTGTACATCCAAGCTGTGCGGCATAAGCATTCATCATAGAAACAAAATTCTCGGTTGAACCGCCGACATGCGTTGCGATCGCAGATGCGGCATCGTTTCCTGAATATACAAGGAGACAGTGCACCAGTTCATCCATCGTTACCTGGTCACCTACCTGGAAACCAACTCGCTGAGAGCCTTCCTCCAGAGTTACATTCTCCTCTGAGATCGTGACTACGTCATCCATGTTTCCATTTGTAAATACCAGGAGTGCTGTCATGATCTTGGTGATACTTGCCGGATAAACTTTGTCATAAGCACCCTTTGCATACATTACCGATTTGTCATTGATATCCAGGAGAAGTCCCTCCTGTCCATCCTCCAGTGTCACAGAATCCAGACTCTGGTCACCGCTTACCACACAGAGGTCTGCAGCAAAAGAAGCCGCTCTTGAAGTTGCCTTAAGTGTATTCTGATATTGGAATTCCTGATTGATATCAAAAGCCTGTACCTGTCTGCCAAAGGAAAGTCCCTTCTGCAATAAGAAGTACCCTCCTCCACACAATACGACTGCCAGAAGAAGCACCGTTACTATAATCGGAAGGAAATTTCTTCTGGGACGTTTTTTCCGGCGTGCTTCCGGATTTCTTCTTGCCTGTGTCGGACTGACAGGACGTGCACTTTTGCCTTTGATTTGCTGAGTGTGTGAAGCACTTCCTGTCGGTCTTGCTGACCGGGCTGCTTTTTTTCTGGTGGAAGCAGCGGATGAGGAAGTATTACGAGGTCTTGCTGGTCTCTCCTGCATCTCTTCTCTTCTGCGCTCACGTGGCTGTTCTTTTTTCATAGGTAATCCTCTTTCTGATTTACTGACTTTTTGCGAATTTCCTTATTGTATGCACTGCTCTGCAAGCCTACATTCAGGACAAGCCCCATTCCAAGATAAAGACTGACGAGAGAAGTCAGGCCATAACTTACAAATGGAAGTGGTGTACCTGTATTTGGTGCGATTCCTGTCGCAACACAGATATTCAGAAAACTCTGCAAAGAAACGATACTCGCCATTCCGCAGCATATGATCTTACCCGACAGATCCTTGGCCCGAAGCCCCATCCGGATACATTCTATCGAGATTGCCAGAAGCAGAAGAATAATCGTACAGCAGCCAAGGAAACCATATTCTTCGCCTGCAACTGCAAAAATAAAGTCTGTCTGGTTCTCAGATACAAAGTTTCCTTCATTTACAGAAGCAACTTCATCGTTTCCGGACAGTTTCTTACCGATCAGTTCTCCTGATGCGATCGCTGTCTTGGAGTTATTCTGCTGCTGAATATCATCACTGTACTCATCATTTTCAGGATAAAGGAATGACATGATTCGATTTCTCTGATAGTCCTTGATCAGTTTCTGATCCGGCTGAACAACAATAAAAAGAAAGATGATGATCAACGGGATCAGGATCAGGAATGTTCCGCCTATGACCTTGTAACTAAGTCCTGCAATATAGATCAGGATGCAGAACACAGCCAGCATCATAAGCGTATTCTTAAGGTCCGGCTGCTCATAGATCAAAAGCAGTGGAACAGCCAGCAATAAAACGGATTTCGCCAGTGTTTTCGGCGTATTCAGATCTTCTTCGTGATCCATAAAAAACCTGGCAAAAAACAATATAATGATGATCTTTGACAACTCTGTCGGCTGGAAACGAATAAATCCAAAATCAATCCAGCGCGCTGCACCGTTTGCAGAATCACCAAACAGACGAACGATCAGAAGAAGGGCGATGTTCGCGCCATACATGATCCACTGGAAATTGGATATCCAGGAATAATCAATCAGTGAAAGAATCACCATGAAGATCAGTCCCATGATAACACCGATCATCTGCTTACTCCGCAGGTCATCTCTGGCACTTCCAACCAGAATGATTCCGATCACACTGATCGCAAGAAGAAAGATCACCAGTCTGAAATTATAAAATCGTAACTTATACTGTTTAATCATTTTGTATCTTATTCCCTTTTCTTATATACCGGAATATCCGCATGAAGAACCGGCGGTTCCTGGCTGATCCGGAATACAACGCCATCTTCATCTATGGATACGTATTTTTTTACTGTGCGGATCATATCATCTTTCAGCAATTTCATCATCTGCGGAGAACAGTCGATCCGCTCTGAAACCAGAAGGAGCTTCATCCGGTTCCTTGCATAATCAGCGGAGCGGTTCCTGAATTGCGAAAATGCTTTCATACAAATCCCCTCCTTCTGCTTATGGATCATTTACGGAAAAAATCTCCAATTCGCTGAAACATTCCTTTTTTTGATCTGAGTTCTGCAAAAGGGACCTCCTCACCAAGAAGCCTCCGGCAGATATTGCGGTATTCCTCCTCTGCCTGAGAATTCCTTCCCGAAAGCGGTTCTCCCTGATTGGCTGCGATCACGATCTGCTCATCATCAAGGATCGTACCGATCAGATCCACGGCAAGGATCTCGATCACATCCTCTACGGACATCATATCTCCACGTGCGATCATATCGGGTCGAAGCCTGTTAATGATCAGATGGATATCCCTGATATCTTCCGCTTCAAGAAGTCCAATGATACGGTCTGCATCACGGATTGCAGATACCTCCGGTGTTGTTACGACAAGTGCCTTATCTGCCCCGGCGATCGCATTTCGAAATCCCTGCTCAATGCCGGCCGGACAGTCAAGAAGAACAAAATCAAACTCTTCCCTGAGTTCCTCTGTCAGCTTGATCATCTGCTCCGGTGACACTGCCGACTTGTCCTTCGTCTGCGCAGATGGCAGAAGAAACAGTTCTGGATGTCTCTTGTCCTTGATCAGTGCCTGCTTCAGACGGCAGTTTCCATTAATGACATCCACAAGATTATACACGATACGGTTCTCAAGTCCCAGGATCACATCCAGGTTCCGAAGACCGATATCTGTATCGACAACAACTGTCCGCTTGTCCAGCATTGCCAGACCTGTGCCAATATTGGCAGCTGTCGTTGTCTTGCCTACGCCACCCTTACCGGATGTAATTACTATCACTTCGCCCATGTTTCTGTATCCTCCTCAAAGATATGTTCCAGACTTCTGGTATTTTCTTCTGTGATCTCAGACACAGGGCAGATGCCCTGTGTCTGTTAATCATTTGAAGTATTGCTGGTATCGCTGGAGGCATAGCCCGTCAGAATTGTATCTTCATCTGCCAGATCATAAATGTACTGTAAGATATCATTTGCGGTCAAACAGGCATTTCCTGAACTGTAACCATTTGCAATTCGGACAGCAAGCGCATATTCTGGAGCACCTGTTGATGCTGAAGTCGTATAACCGATAAACAGACCATGGTTCGGATGGTAAATATCCAGCTCGGCAGTACCTGTCTTACCAGAAAGAGTTACTCCAAGTCCATTGAACTGTTCATGTGTTTCAACAACCCTGCGCATACCATCATGAATATCATCCCATACGCTGCTCGGAACATCCGTCATCTGATTTTTGACAGACGGAGCATATTCTGTAAGGATTTTTCCCTGAGAATCTGTAACCTTATCCAGAAGGGAAAGGTCATAAACTGTTCCGGAAGTTGCCAGTGCCGTCGCATATCGTGCAAGCTGACTGGTACTGAACAGATGATTACCCTGTCCAATATAAGACGGAACTGCCTTACTGTCAGAAACATGTGGAGATGCTTCTGAAATCTCAATGCCTGTTTTTTCATCCAGACCAATCTCGGATGCATACTGCTGCAGTTTCGAAAGACTCAATGTTTCCGAAAAATCTCCATCTGCATTCTTTCCTGCAAGGAAACCGATCATATTGAAAAAGTAGTTGCAGGACTGCTCAATCGCACCACGAATCTCAAGAGATCCATGCCCCTGTCGGTTCCAGCAGTAAATTGCCGGTGTTACCAGATCAAATTTACCTGTACACTCATAATAAGTTCCATCATCAATAATGCCCTCCATCATTCCTGTAATCGTAGACAGAAGCTTCAATGTAGAACCAGGTGCTGTTGTCTGCTGCGTTGCCTTGTTAAAGAACGGGCTGGATTGATCCAATGCAAGTTTTGAATAATAGCTGGTATCCATATTATTGCTGAGTTTGTTATTATCATATCCAGGGTAAGAAACGCATGCAAGAACTTTTCCGGTATTTACATCTGTAATGACTGCTGATGCAGAACACGGTGCAAGTGCAAGCTGTGCCGGTTCGATCTCCAGATTGGCAATCTTATTGATCATAAAATCATAAGCAGACATCTGACCGGAGGCAAGGCTTTCATAACTTGAGTCATCCTTGGAAAGAACGCCCTGCTCGTAAAGTACCAGGCAGATATCCTGTCCGGAAATCTGGTCATTCATAAGCATGTACTTGTACAAAAGCTTCGAAAAACCAGTGTCTGTCTTCAGATAATCTGTAATATAATCCGTAAGTGCCTTATAAACTTCATTGGAATCCAGATATTCCCCATCTGGTGAAATAACAGAAATATCGATCCAGTTCTGGCTTGCGGCATAGTTCAGATAATCCTTGAGACTGATACTCTGATCTGTTGTCCATGCCTGGTATGTCGCATCCGAAGTATCTACGGAATCCTTCTTTATGACTCCCAGTGTATCTCTGAGAATGGTATCACAAATATAAGAAAGGTATTCCTGAAATTCCTTCGATTCATCCTTATATGCAGGCGAATTGTCCATTGTCAACCTGTTAGTTATTGTATCAAAAACTTCCTGCTGCTTTTGTTGAAATTTGGCATATAAATTTTTTTCTGTATCGGAAGCATTCTGATTACTGAACTTATCAATATCAATCACACTGTTGGATATCAGTGCATTGTATACATCATAGATCGGAACAACGATCCTACTTGCATCTTGTTCAGCTTCATAGTCAAACTCCTTAACTGCCTCGATCTTGTTCAGAAGAATACCGGCAACCCTCTGTTTGAGGATCTGATAAATTGCCGCCTGCCAGTCTGAATCTACAGAGAGATAAACATCATTTCCAGCCTGTGGCTCTATTGTTGTGCCACTGTCAATTTTGAGGACTTTACCAAGGTTATCAACCGTAACCGTCTCCTGTCCATCCGTTCCCTGAAGATCCATTTCCATATACTGTTCAATTCCCGCTTTACCGATGACGGCATCATTAGAGTATTTCGGATCCTGTTTCTTAAGATCTGCAAGTTCATCAGAAGATGCCTTACCAGTATAGCCCAGCAGAGGTCCCATACTCTCATCCTCTACATACTGGCGGCTGGAATCCTCCAGAACATCAATTCCCTGAAGTTCATTCTGATTTTCCTTGATTGCTGCAACGGTGCTCTCGCTGACATTTGTCGCGATCGTAACCGCCATATATTTCTGGAAACTGTTTGTGCTCAGTTCATAGCGCATGATTGCAATATCCAGAACTTCCTGCCTGGTAAGTTCCTGCGGAAGACCGTACTGTTTCAACTCTGCATCTGTATAGGCTTCATCGCCATAAAGGACGATAGAAAATCCCTTGTTACCACTAAGATAATCCATCATGTCAGCAGCACTGGCAGCTGCCTCGTCTTTGGTCAGGTCATCAATGAGCGCATGACCGTAAATATCTGCCTTAAATCGATTCAGGGTAAATCCAGGATCAATATCAAACACATAATTTCCACTGTTATCCAGTTTAATATGAAATGTATTTGAAAGACTATCTCCATTCTCAGCAAGGATCTGCAAAACCTTATAAGCAGTACCATTTAATGTCAGGTTTTTCTGGCGGGTCGTATCATAACTTCCATTATCCTCAAATGTCAGAGAATATGACAAAATATTGGAAGCAATCAGTTTATTGTTTCTGTCATAAATATTACCTCTGGTACTTTTGAGGACACGTGTCTTGGTGGTCCTTGTCTGGAATTCATCAATATAGTCCTCGCCCTGAATGATCTGCAGCTCATAAAGCTGGCGTATCAGAACAAAAGACAAAAGAATAAACACCAGCAAAAGCACAGAGGTTCGTTTCAGTTGAATTTTTTGAATATTTTTTTATTTTAGTACCCAAATAGATTCCCTTTCTTTCCTGGTCGCACTCATGAAGCGATGATTAATATAATAAAAAATCTTATAAACGATCATTGTCAGAAACACTGTATAAAAAATTTCCGGAATAATGATCCTGTACAGATATGTAAAAAGTCCAAGCCTTCCTCTCAGGAAAAACTGAAGTCCATACACTGCCAGATTATAGAACAGATCCATGATTGCAGTGAGAGCCATTGGAACTTTGATATCATCATCATAATAAATACGGAATGCATAACCACTGAAAAATCCCGCATACATATAAATCAGCGCATAAAATCCAAATACAGATCCATAAAACAGGTCTACAAGCAGTCCGCTGAAAAATCCCGTCCACAGGCCACTCTTACGTCCCCGCATCAGCCCCATGGAAACACATAGAATCAACAGAAGATTCGGAGTGATCGAGCCAATGGCGATTTTCTGGAGAAGTGTTGACTGCAAAAGGAAAGACAAAATGATCGTAAAAAACAGAACGATTTTACTTTTCATTATTCTGCTCCCTCCTGGGCGGTATCTGCATCAGAAGAAGTATCCGCTGCTCCACTGTTATCAACTGCATCCTGCTTGTTTACCGTGATAACAAAGACATCCTTAAGATGCTGAAAATCCACCGGTGTTACAATTGTACCGGCCTTTGTCAGATTGTTGGTATCCAGTTCAATCTCGCTGACGTAACCGATAAACAGTCCCTCTACATATTTGTCACTGATATTGGAAGTAACAACTCTCTCGCCTACCGTAACTTTATCATCCTTGTCATAAAGCTGTGAAAAACGAAGTTTCCCCTCATCAATCAGTTCAAGTTCTCCTTCTACCACACAGGTGTCATCTGTGCCTACGGTCATTGCACTTACATTACTGCTGTCATCAATGATCGCACGGACGGTAGCCCAATTTGGTCCTACTTCTGTAACAATTCCTACAAGCCCCTTACCAGCGATCACATTATTATCCACACGGATACCATCATTACTTCCGCGATTGATCATAAAGGTATCGTACCAGTTTCCAGGGTCCTTGGAAATGATTCTGGCAGCAACCTTAGGATATGAGGAATATTCCTCATCCAGATTGTAAAGTTCCTGAAGTCTGGAAAGTTCTGACTGATTCTGAATCAGGATATTATTCTGTTCTGTAAGTGTATCAACAGCATCCTGCAGTTCCTGGTTCTTATCGATCAGATCCTGCTTATCCTGAAATGTCTGGTTGATCTCACCGATCCAGCTTCCGATCCCATTGATACTTTTTTCAAATGGAACTACGATCATTCCTGCTGCCTCTGCCAGCGGCTCCGATGTAACACCGGAAGCCAGTGTCGATACCACAGCACTTCCACAGAAAAATGTCATGATCACCAGCAGATGTTTACTCTTTAAATGTATACGAAATTGAAATTTCTTTTTCAGGTTTCTCATGTATCATACCCCTAAAAAATTATAATTTACGTTGTTTAACGGGCTGTGCCCATTTCATCAGGTCACGGTCACGGATGATCTTCTCCAGACCGCAGATTGTCGCCTTTTCGTAGAAAGGCGATAAGTTAAAGGAAAATCCTGTATAGCTCGCAAGATAATTATCAATATATGGAATTCGCGTACTTCCTCCGGTGAGATAAATCCCCTCTCTGGCAATGTGGTAGGCAATCTGCGGTGGAATTCGCTCCAGAAACGTCTTCATTTCTGCTGCAATCTCATTCACACAGTCCATAATCCCGGCATTTACCACATATCCGGAAATAACTTCTTCCCGTGGAAGACCGGAGATGCTGTCAATTCCAACTACCTTGCGTGCCTCCTTCCGCTGATCGTTCAGACGGCCCATCGCAATCTTGAGCCGTTTCCCGGTCCGCGTACCGATCTGCAGGTTGTAACGCTTGCGGATCTCTGCACAGATTGCTTCATTCATCTGTCTGCCGCCGATCGGAACTTTCTTGGAAATGATAATGTTTCCGTCTGTCAGAATAGAAAACTGTGTGCTCTGTGCACCAATATTGACAACCATACTGCCTTCATTTTTCTCCATCCGGACTCCCATTGCAAGTGCATCCGCGATCGGAGCTTCTACCATGTAAACCCGGTTCTGATGAAGCCAGTGTCCATTTGCCACATAATAATACGCCCTCTTCTCAATCGCAGTCATATCCAGTGGAACTGAAAAAAACATATCGGATCCAACTCCCAGAAATTTATCGATTTTTTTCCATCATACTATATAATGCGATCTCCTGGAGTTCCAGATTTGCAATCATACCAAATGTCATCGGAGAATTCACGGCAATGTCTACCGGAGATTTTTCAAACATCTCATAGGCTTCATTTCCCACTGCAATGATTCTGCGTCCTCTGGATGCTACCATGTTTTTTTCCATGTAACTCTTGTTTTTTAAAAAGGAATAGACTTTAATCGTGCTGCTTCCCAGATCTATTCCGTATGTTTTTCTTAAAAGCATAAAACAATCCCTTCATTCCAGGTATTCTCCGAGTATTCCTTCTTCCCTGAAGCTTACATACCTGTGATCACCGATAATGATATGATCCAGAAGACCAATCCCAAGCATCTCTCCTGCCCGGAAAATCCGTTCTGTGACTTCGCGGTCACATTGGCTTGGAACCGGATTGCCACCCGGGTGATTATGTACCAGAATCAGACTGACCGCATGATAGCGAAGTGCTTCCAGATATACTTCCCTTGGAGTGATCAATGTTGCATTGACTGTTCCCTTGGAGAGAATCGTATCATTCAGTAAATGGTTCTGGTTATCCAGCATCATACAGATCATTATTTCCTGTTCCTGATGACGAAGCTGCTCCATATAATAGGCTGCAATCGAATCCGGATTCTGAAAACTCAAGTTTGGTCTGGCTGCCGCACATGAGATTCGCTTTGACAATTCTCCAATGCATTTAAGCTGCACCGCCTTGACAGTGCCAATCCCATGTATCTTCTTAAGGTCTGAAAGGGAACTGTGAAGGATTCCCAAAAGACCGGGATATGAAGAATGTTCCATATGGTTCAGGATCTCATTTGCGAGGTTCAGCGAATTCTTCCCTCTGGTCCCGGACCGGAGGATCACTGCCAAAAGTTCACTGTCACTGAGTGTACTCTCCCCGTCCCGCATGCATTTCTCATAAGGACGTTCGGATTCCGGTATATCTTTGATGGTTTGATTCATATATCTTACCTGCGCTCTCTAAATAAGTTCAGGCCCCCGAAGAATCAAAACTCATTTTAGCATAAAAAGAGGGAGATGTACACTCCCTCCTAGAAATTTCTAAATTTTTCACAAATGAACTCTGCCGCCTTGATCCCATCCATCGCAGCAGAAGTGATGCCTCCGGCATATCCTGCGCCCTCTCCGCATGGATAGATTCCTTCTATATTAGAGAGTCCTTCTTTACTCCTTGTGATCCTTACAGGAGAAGAAGTCCGGCTCTCAATTCCACTTAAGAGCGCATCTTCACGGTCAAAGCCATGAAGTTTCTTACCGAATGCAAGAACGCCTTCCTCGATGGAATCCCCGATTGCCTTTGGAAGAATGGAACGCACATTGGAAAGTACAAATCCGCCCCTCATCTGAGGAACGACTTCCCCGAATTCTGTACTTGCCTGATCTTTCCTGAAATCTCCAAAAAGCTGAACCGGGATCCTTCCTTCGCCGAGTTCCCACGCTTTTCGTTCGAGTTCTCTCTGGAATGCGATCCCGCCAAGTGGTGTCTCATCCGGGAAATCTTTTGGGTTTACGGTGACGATCAAAGCACTGTTTGCATTTTTGCTGTCACGCGCCTGATAGCTCATGCCATTAACGGCAAGTCGTCCCGGCTCCGAGGAAGCATTTACGACATAACCTCCCGGACACATACAGAAGGAATACACGCCACGGCCATTCTCGCAGGTATGTGTCACCTTGTAGCTCGCCGCCCCCAGGATCTCATTTTCTTCCTCACCATAGAGGTCTTTGTTGATCATGCTCTGTGGGTGCTCCATACGTAGTCCGACAGCAAACGACTTCGGTTCCATATAAACGCCGCGGCGGTTCAGCATCTCAAAAGTATCCCGTGCGCTGTGGCCGAGAGCCAGCACGCAGACCTCTGCCGGGATCTTTTCTCCGTAGTTAACCTCAACGGCTTCCAGTCTGCCATCCTTAAGGATCAGGTCCGTCATTGTCGTTTCAAAGCGGAAACTTCCACCCATTGCCTCGATCTGATGGCGAAGTGTTTCTACGATCCCAATCAGTACATCGGTTCCGAGATGTGGTTTCTGCTGATAGACGATCTCCTTCGGGGCTCCGGCTTTTACAAATCGTTCCAGGACTTCATGGTTACGTCCGTTTGGATCCTTGACCAGAGTGTTCAGCTTTCCATCAGAAAAAGTTCCTGCTCCGCCCTCGCCGAACTGCACATTAGAATCCGGGTTGAGAACACCGTCTTTCCAGAAATGATCTACCGTTTCTTTTCGTTTGGACGCCATTTCTCCCCGTTCGAGGACAAGCGGGCAGTATCCTGCCCTTGCCAGATACCACGCACAGAAAAGTCCTGCCGGTCCGCTTCCGACGATGACAGGTGGATGAATCAGCTCCGTACTTCCTGGTTTCGGGAAATGATATCTTTTCTTTTCTGTTGACATAATATTGTTACTGTGAACTTTTTTCAGAATCTGTTTTTCCTTTGGCACCATGACATCTACGGTGTAGGCGAATTTTTTGTCGTCCTTGTGTCTAGCGTCCAGGGACTGTCTTATGATCTCGTATGTGAAGCTGCCCTCCTGACATTTCAGCGTCCGGGCGATCTTCTTTTCCAGCTGTTCTTTTGTATGGTTTATAGGAAGTTTTAACTGTGTGATCCTTATCATCTTATCTCCTTTGCCGCATGAATGCCTGCCACTGCTCCGCTCGACCATGCCCACTGTAGATTATAGCCGCCGCAGGGACCGTCGATGTCGAGAAGTTCCCCTGCAAAATACAACCCTTTATGGAGCAGGGATTCCAAAGTCTCCGGATCTACTTCACCGGTATCTACACCGCCTGTGCAGACCTGTGCCTGTTCAAATCCGCTGGTTCCTTTGAGCTCAAGAGGAAAAGCAGTCACTGCTCTGTATGGATCTTTCTGTTTCAGGATAACCTTGATCAGTTTATCCGGCAAAAGCCCCAGCAGGCGTTCTGTCCTGGAAAGTTCCGGATATTCTTTTTCCCTTTTTGTGAGAAGTTCTTGAATGTTCTTCTCTGTATATTCTGGGAAAAAGTTCAGTGTAACGGATACTTTGCGTTTCTCTTCCAGGGCTCTGGCTGCCATTCCACTGATCTGAAAGACCGGTATTCCGGAAATCCCATAATCCGTCAGCTGGATCTCCCCTGTCTCGCTGGCAGTTTCCGTTCCATCGATCCACAGAGTGACTTTGCAGTCGGTGCGCACACCTGCCCATGCGGAGAAGAAATTGCCTTTTACCTTGAGCCCTGTCAGCGCAGGAAGCGGTTTGAGGATATGATGTCCGAGTTCCCTGGCAAGTACATATCCGCTTCCATCTGCACCCTGTACGGAAGAAGCTTTGGAGCCATTCGCGAGAATGACTGCAGCCCCCTCATAGGTCCACCCTTCTGTCTGGACTTTCCAGAGATCCTGTTCTCTGTAGATCTTCTGGACCTTTTCTCTTGTTTTGATCTTGACTTTAAGGGAGCGTGCCTTAAGAAGCAAAAGCTCCGGAATATATTTCGCCTGGCCGCCTCTTGGATAAAGCCAGCCTTTTTTGTCTGTCACAACAATTCCCAGTTCGTCAAAAAATTTCAAAGTATCTTCCAGCGAAAACTGAGACAGAATATCCCTGACAAATGCCGGGTTTTGTCCGTGGAACTTTTCCCAGGACATCTCCTGATTGGTCAGATTGCAGCGGCCGTTTCCTGTCACGCAGATCTTACGGCCCGGTTTCTCATTCTGTTCGAGAATCGTGACGGCTGCTCCGTTTCTGGCAGCCATGATTCCGGCAGTCAGTCCGGCAGCTCCGCCGCCGACAACGATCACCTGTGGTTTTTTATCCATAACGACTCCTTATTTTGATGGGAGAGTGACCAGATTCTTCTCTACCAGTTTCTGGAGAGACATCAGGACACCAAGTTTTGCATGTTCCCAGGTAAGTCCACCTTGGAAATAAACGGCATACGGTGGTTTTACCGGACCATCTGCTGAAAGCTCGATCGAAGATCCCTGTACAAAGGCACCTGCTGCCATGATCACCTGGCTGTCATATCCCGGCATATCCCATGGTTCCGGGTCTACATAGCTGTCAACCGGTGCTGCCGCCTGGATGCCCTTGCAGAATGCGATCAGACCTTCTGGTGTGCCAAGAGTTACCGCCTGGATGATATCCTGACGAGGTTCACTTCCGTTCGGTACGACCGGGAAACCAAGCTTCTCATAGATATTTGCTGCAAAAACTGCTCCTTTGAGTGCACCCTTTGTCACCATCGGTGCAAGGAAAAATCCCTGATAGAAAGAACGGTTTACACCGAGAGACGCACCGACTTCCATTCCAAGTCCCGGACAGGTCATACGGGTAGCAGCGTTTTCTACGCATTCTTTTGTTCCTGCGATGTAACCACCGATCGGTGCCAGACCGCCGCCCGGGTTCTTGATCAGGGAACCGACGATCATGTCTGCTCCGACATCACTCGGCTCGATCGTGTCTACGAATTCTCCGTAGCAGTTATCTACCATACAGATCACATCCGGTTTGATGCTCTTTACAAATGCGATCAGTTCGCCGATCTGCTTTACAGAGTAAGATGGTCTTGTCTGATATCCTTTGGAACGCTGGATCTCTACCAGGCGTGTCTTTTCGTTGATGGCTGCACGGATCGCATCGTAATCAAACGTTCCGTCTTCTTTGAGGTCTACCTGTCTGTAAGTAACGCCATATTCTGCAAGAGAGCCTCTGGACGGACGGATGCCGATGACTTCTTCCAGAGTATCGTATGGCTTGCCGGCAGGAGCCAGAAGTTCATCTCCCGGACGGAGATTTCCAAACAGGGCGATCGCAAGTGCATGTGTTCCGCAGGTGATCTGGGAACGGATCAGGCAGGCCTCAGTATGGAAGGTATCTGCATATACTTTTTCCAGTGTATCACGGCCGAAATCATCGTATCCGTATCCTGAGGAAGACTGGAAACAATCTGCATTTACTTTGTTTTTCTGCATTGCGAGGAGTACTTTCATCTGATTGTACTCTGCGACTTCATCAAATTTCTGAAAACGTTCTTTTAAAGATGCCTCGATCTGCACTCCAAAGTCATATACTTCTGAGGAGATACCAAGCTGTTCATACATTTCTTTCATGGTTTCTTATCATTCCTTTCTGTATTCGTCGTTTATCCAAGAAGGTCCTGTTCTTTCAGGACGCTCATCATGTATTCCAAGATTTCCGCTTCGTTCCAGTGGAACTGTTCTTTGTCCACCCAGATCACATCCTGTTCTCTCCGAAACCAGGTGAGCTGGCGTTTTGCAAAATGTCTCGTATCTCTTTTGAGGATACGCACTGCTTCTTCTAGAGGATATTCTCCTTCCAGATAGGCAAGGATCTCTTTGTAGCCAAGCCCCTGCATGGAGACCATTCCACGGTGGCATCCGCGTTCTCTCAGAGATTTTACTTCTTCGAGAAGTCCCTCCTCCATCATCTGATCCACACGCCTGTCGATCCTCTCATACAGGATCTCCCTCGGTGCGGTCAGGACAAAATATGCCAGATTATATGGTGACGTCTGCTGTTTCTGTTCTTCATTATGTTCTGAGATCGGGGTGCCGTTCTGATGATAAAATTCCAGCGCGCGGATCACACGTTTGACATTGTTTGCGTGGATGTTCTCTGCACTTTTGGAATCTACTTCGCGAAGTTTCTCGTGGAGATACTCAGCTCCTTTTTCTTTTGCAAACTGCTCCAGTTCCTCCCGGTAAGAAGTTTCCTGTTCTGCCTGTGTGAAATCAATGTCTCTGTCACTGCCTGAATGTAAATCGTGCCGCTACCAGGATCGGGATCTTGCCTTTGGCATAGATCTCTTCCAGGGCGGCTTTTGCCAGTTCCTGAAATTTTACGATATGAAATTCTTCTTCCGGTTCCAGGATATCTACAAGGTAATGCGTAACGCCCTGCATCTCCTCCTTACGGATCTTTGCAGAGCCGATATCCATTCCTTTATAGACCTGCATGGAATCTGCCGAGATGATCTCTCCGTTCACTGCTTTTGCAAGGGAGATGGAGAGGCTTGTTTTTCCTACTGCGGTAGGACCTGTCAGCACGATCAATGGCTTTTTCATAACATACTCCTATACGATTCGTTTGAATTTTTTCTCCATCTCTGTCTTTGTCATGGAAATGATGGTTGGCCTTCCATGCGGGCAGTGGTATGGATTTTCAAGTGTCATAAGTTCATCCAAAAGCTTCTCAGCTTCCTCCATAGAAAGGCGGTTGTTTCCCTTGACTGCCGCCTTGCACGCCATCGTGGCGAGCCTGGATGCAAAAATATCCAGTGCATCTTTGCTGTTGTCGCTGTCCAGATGATCCAGCATCTCAAGGAAAAGTTCTTCTTCGGTGAGACCATAAAGATTGGATGGCACAGCACTGATGCAGTATTCACGACCGCCGAAATGCTCAATCTCAAAACCAAACTGTTCAAAGTAATCTTTGTTTGCGTTTAAGATTTCCTCTTCCTGCATATTAAGGGAAACGATCAGCGGCGGTGTCAGGTACTGGGAATCTATGGAATTCTCACGGAATTTCTTTACCAGGCGTTCATAGTAGACTTTTTCGTGGGCTGCATGCTGGTCGATGATGTAGAAATTATCGTCAAATTCTGCCAGCCAGTAGGTATCAAATACCTGACCGATCATCCGAATCCTGTTTCGGGATTCCGGAGCAAGGAGCTTTTCTTCGAAGAGTTCCAGCTGTTTGGGGGCTGGCTCTTTTTGTGGTGCGGGAGATGGTTCTGCTAGAGCAGATGGTGTCTCTGTGCTTGTCTGTTCTGTCTGCGCTTCTGATTCTATTGACGGTACGGGTTTCGTAGCGTCTGATGATTTTTCTGTTACCGGAAGTTCCTGTATTTGTAATTCTTCTGATTTTACGATTGCTGGTGTCTCCTGCGCCTGCGGTATGGTCGTCGTGGCTGGTGCTGTTTTTTTCGATAGTGTTTCTGCCATTTTTGCCTGCTGCTCCAACTCGACTTTCTTCTTCACCTCATCCAGCTCCTGATTCTTCCTGAGTGTTCCTGCAAACAGATTCTCCTCAGAAGGTGTCAGTGCCGGGGACGGATTTTTTTCTGATAAAATCCCCTCCGTTTTTGCCGGGTGCATCGTCGAATAAGCTGCCGGATTTTCTCGCACCGGCTGCGGTCTGGATATCGGTGTACCGTAGATCTGCTCCCGGCGTTTCTGCTCGAACGGCTCCGGTACCGCAGAAGACTTGACCACATTTTCTTTCCTGGAAGTTTCTTCCGGACCAAGTGTGACCTTCGGTATCATCTCGCGTCTGGTCAGGGCATTTCGCACCGTATCATAGATCGCATCGTAAACTTCCTGTTCCCTCGCAAAACGTACTTCCCTCTTGGCTGGATGGACATTGACATCCAGATCATTCCCCTCCATCTCCATACGCAGAGAAACGAACGGGAATTTATGCTGCATCAGAAAGCCTTTGTACGCGTTCTCAATGGCTTTGGTGATGATATTGTTCTTGACATAACGACCATTGATGTAATAATTCTCAAAAGAACGGTTTCCCCTCGCGATCTCCGGTTTTCCGACAAAGCCGGAGATCTTCATGAACGAATTCTCCTGCTCGACTTCGAGAAGCGCTTTGGCGATATCCCTGCCATACACACTGTAGATCACATCTTTGACACTGTAGTTGCCGGAAGTATGCAGCTTGACCTGTTTATTCTGGATGTATTTAAAAGAGATCTCCGGATGAGAAAGTGCAAGCTGTTCCATCAGGGTATGGATATAATTCGCCTCTGTTGTATCTGATTTCAGGAATTTACTGCGGGCAGGGGTATTATAAAACAGATTCCGTACAAGAAATGTCGTACCCTCCGGTGCACCAAGTTCTTCCAGCGAATGCTCCACGCCGCCTTCGATCACATAACGGTTTCCACTGATGGCAGACGGAGTCTTGGTGATCAGTTCCACCTGTGAAACTGCCGCGATACTGGAAAGAGCCTCTCCTCGGAAACCAAGGGAAGCAATGTGCTCCAGATCCTCAACTTTCTCGATCTTGCTGGTCGCATGACGGAGAAAAGCCAGCGGGATCTGGTCTTCTTCCATACCAGATCCGTTGTCGGTGATGCGGATCAGCTTTTTGCCGCCGTCAGTGATCTCTACTGTAACGGCTGTCGCACCGGCATCAATTGCATTTTCTACCAGCTCCTTCACCACAGAGGACGGGCGTTCCACCACCTCACCTGCTGCGATCTTGTCGATTGTATTCTGATCTAAGACTGCAATTTTTCTCAAAGTTACCTCCCCATTCCGGATAAACAAAGATCCTTTTTACCAGCGGTTTTTGATCTTGTTCTGTAAATTATATAAAATATTCATAGCTTCCATCGGTGTCAGATTCGTCATGTCCAGGTTTTTGATCTCCTCTACGATATCATTATCCTGCACGGTATCAAAAAGTGACATCTGTGCCATATCTACCTGGTCATAGACGATCTTCTGTTTTTTCTTCGGTGCGGTCAGGTCCTTGACTGCTGCCGTGATATCCGCATCGCTGAGTTCCTCGACGAGTTCTTTTGCACGGTTGATGACAGAATCCGGCACACCGGCAAGCTTCGCTACCTGGATACCATAGCTCTTATCCGCGCCGCCCTTGACGATCTTACGCAGGAATACGATGTCGTCACCTTTTTCCTTGACAGCGATACAATAGTTATTAACGCCCGGAATCTTGCCTTCCAGTTCGGTCAGTTCATGATAATGCGTTGCAAAAAGTGTCTTGGCTCCGCAGAGTTTGGTGTTGCTGATATGCTCGATCACTGCCCAAGCGATCGCCAGTCCGTCAAAGGTACTGGTTCCACGTCCGATCTCATCCAGGATCAGAAGGCTTCTGGATGTCGCGTTTCGGAGAATATTGGCAACTTCTGTCATTTCTACCATGAAAGTACTCTGTCCACTTGCGAGATCATCAGACGCGCCGACTCTCGTAAAGATACGATCCACGATTCCGATGTTTGCCTTCTCTGCCGGAACAAAGCTTCCGATCTGTGCCATAAGAACGATGAGGGCCGTCTGACGCATATAGGTAGATTTACCTGCCATATTCGGTCCGGTGATGATGGAGACACGTTTTTTCTGATTGTCCAGATATGTATCGTTAGAGATAAACATATCGTTTTCGATCATCTGCTCTACGACCGGATGACGACCGCCCTTGATATCCAGGACGCCGCTCTCGTTAATCTTCGGTTTGACAAAGTTATTTTTCTCAGCAACAAGGGCAAGAGAGGCAAAAACATCGAGCGCTGCAACTGCCTTCGCTGTCCGCTGGATACGGACAACCTCCTGTCCGACTTTATCCCTGACATCTGCAAACAGTTCATATTCCAGCGCATACAGGCGGTCCTCCGCGCCGAGGATCAGATCTTCGAGTTCTTTGAGTTCCTGTGTGATATAGCGCTCGGCATTGGTCAGTGTCTGCTTGCGGACATAATTATCCGGAACCTGGTCTTTGAATGAATTCGTTACCTCAAGGGCATATCCAAACACACGGCTGTATTTGATCTTGAGTGTCTTAATCCCGGTACGTTCCTTTTCGCGGGCTTCCAGCTCTGCAAGCCATTTCTTGCCGTCGGTCCTGGAACGGCGGTATTTGTCGACATCTGCATGATAACCTTCCCTGATGATGCCTCCGTCTTTCTGTGCGAGCGGCGGTTCATCCACGATCGCGCGTTTGATCAGATCTGTGACATCCTCAAGCGGGTCCATATCTTCATAGATTTTCTTAAGGACCGGAGCCTCAAATTCCTGAAGGACCTGGCGGATATACGGGATCATTGCCAGTGAAGAAGCAAACGCCACCATATCTCTCGGGTTTGCGGACTGATAACTGATGCGGCTGATCAATCTCTCCAGATCGTAGATCGGATTGAGGTATTCACGGATCTCATCGCGCAGCATCGGCCTCTGGGTCAGTTCTTCCACTGCCTCCAGACGGGCACAGATCTCAGATGCATCGATCAGCGGCTGCTCTACATATCCTCGTAACGTTCTGGCTCCCATTGCGGTCTTTGTCTTATCAAGTACCCAGAGAAGAGATCCTCGTTTCTGTTTCTCACGAAGTGTCTCTACCAGTTCCAGGTTTCTGCGGCTGGAACTGTCGATCAGCATAAATTTATCCGCGGAATACGGACGGATCGATGCCATATGAGATAAGGCTGTCTTCTGTGTCTCATTCAGATACTGAAAAAGTGCTCCTGCTGCGATCACGCCGCTGTCATAATCCTGGATACCAAGTCCTTCCAGTGTATTTACATGGAAGTGTTCTCTCAGTGTGCGCTTGCACAGACTGTCATCAAAATACCAGTTATCCAGCGGGAAAATACAGATATGAAGGCGGTCTTTCAGATCTTCTGTATCAATTCCGCTCATAAAAAAAGCGTCATTGCAGATGATTTCCGCAGGGACGAATTTGTTGATCTCATCCAGAAGTTTCTGAGGCTTGTCTACTTCTGTCAGAAAACAGTCACCGGTTGTAATATCTGCGATGGCGCAGCCAAAATGATCCTCCATTGATACAATGGACATCAGATAGTTATTCTTGGACTCATCCAGAGAAGTCGCATCCAAAGTCGTTCCAGGTGTGACAACACGGATAACTTCACGCTTTACCAGACCTTTGGCTTTCTTCGGATCCTCCACCTGCTCACAGATTGCCACCTTATGCCCCTTCTCGATCAGACGCTTGATATAAGTCTCCGCAGCATGAAACGGAATCCCACACATCGGCGCACGCTCCTCAAGCCCGCAGTCCTTACCGGTCAGTGTCAGCTCCAGCTCCTTGGACACCAGCAGCGCATCCTCAAAAAACATCTCATAAAAATCGCCCAGGCGGTAGAACAAAATACAGTCTTTGTAGGTTTCCTTTGTCTTGCAGTATTCCTGCATCATCGGTGATAATGTACTGGTATCAGCCGGAAACCCAGTGTTTATGCGGGTTGCGGATGCCTCATATTCTTTTTTGACCCACTTTTGACCCCATTTTTTTTTTACTTCTTCAGTGTTTCTTGCTTTTTCCAAATATTTAAACCTCTTCCTAAATTGTCATTTTATCAGTAAAATTAGCTTTCTTTTCCATATTTTTTATCGTACCGTTCGTATTCATCTTTCACATACCCCTGTTCAAGATGCGTATAATATTCTGTCATTTTCTGAGTAGAATGACCACTAATCTTACCTACTGTAGCTGGTCCCATTCCAGACTGAACACATCTTGTTACAAAAGTATGACGAAAACTATGCGGAGTTACCTCTAACATTTCTGCTTCCCGACCCTCTTTTTTGGCCACCAGTGATTCCTGCTTATTTACAATATTCTTGATTCGTTCGCATTCATCTTCAGCATTGACAGGAAGATAGCTCATTCCTGTAGATGTTGTAAATATCAGCCCAGGGTATTTTTCCAGAAGCTCATTTTCAGCACCCCATTTCTTGCCTAATGCTTTTTTGTCCTGGTCCTGTTTTTCTTTCCAGTTTCTAAAAGCTTCAATTGCGATATCTGGCAGCGGAATCAGTCTGACACTTTTCTTTTTTTTCCGGGGATGTAATCTGCGTAATATAATATGGCTCTGTAAGTCTCTTTCCCTGCTTGTCATAATACAATTTAACTCTGTTCAACGTTTTGTATACACGGAGATATTTTTCATCAAAATTAATATCTCTCCATTGTAGGGCAAGTGCTTCACCTATACGCATTCCCGTATGCATTAAGATCAAGAAAAGCTCCTCGTAACGGTTTCCTTCAATAGTTTCCAGAAAACGGTGGCTTTCGACTGTACTAAGGCAATTCTCTTTTGCATCCAAATTTTCTTCTGCTGGTTCTGCCAATGTTTCTCCCGGTACCTCTTTAGAAAGCTTAACATCTGCTGTGGGATCCGATGGAATCATTTTACTGGCAGCTGCCCTCTCAAACATTTGATGCACGACACTTAATGATTGTATTATTGAAGTCCGGGCATATCCCTCGTCCTCCAGTTTCTTTATCATGCTAAGAATATGTTCCGGTTTGACCTCTGCCAGCTTCATATAGCCAATGTATTCCTCAGTTCTTCTAAAACCATCTTCATAGTTTCTTATTGTAGTTGCTTTGATCTTAAAAACTTTATAGAGTTCCATCCATTTCTCATACCATTTTGAAACAGACATACTCGAATCAAAGCCCGGGACTCCCGGAAGAACTTCTGTCAAATACATATTTCTTTGTTTTTTCAACTGTTGCAAATTTGTTCCATAAATCGAAAAAGGCGGTTTGCCAGAACCCTTAATTGTGATTCTGGCCTCATAACGCCCATCTTTTCTTTGGCGAATCCCTTTACCTATTTCTTTATCCATTTTAAATTCTTTCCCATAACATCACCATCCTCTTTCCATTAATAGATGATCATGCATGGCACTGGGCTTAATTTTAACACAACCCTAAAACCTTTCAAGACTGCCGATCAATCCATTTCTGAAATTTTTCTTATCAATCAGGGTTCTTCGCCCAATTCGTACCATGAAGGTATTATTCTTCATAAGAGTTCTCATGGTTTTCTCTGAAAGGCCTGTGAGTTCACAGGCTTCCTTGACCGATATAAGAATCTTATCGTTATCTGCTTGCTTGTGTTTTTTTATGTATCATATATATTACAGCCAATATCTGCAGGCAGATGATATTGGCTGTTCCTCCTCTCCTATGGATTCTATAAACGACTGCCTGCTGGTCAATACAATTTTATTTTGTGTGTTGCTTTTTTACATAATATTCCACTGCTTCTTGTAAGCTGCATCCACTTCGACGACTTTTACTTACTACGCTGTTTTTGTTTATCTCCAACTTTTCACAGCATTCCTTAAGCGATGGATAAAGGATCCCCTGATATTCAAACTCCGGATTGTTTAGCATATACTTTCTTTTTCTAGTCATAAAATGCTCAAAGGATTCTTCCAGGGAACAATTTTGATCCCTGGCCCGCTGCCTTACACACGCATCTTCGATGCCATATTTCTTGCAGCAGGCCCTGAGACTAGGATATTCCCTTCCTCTAAATGTAAATTTCTGTATTCTTTTTTCTATCATTTCTTTATTCTTTATAAAATGTTCCAGAGATTCCTCTATGCTGCACCCTAATCTGTACTTTCTTGAAGATACGCTACTTGCACTCACGCCATAAGCTTTACAGCATTCTTCCATTGTTGCATAACTTTTATCTCGGAATACAAATCCCTTTTTTATCTCTTTCTTTTTCATTATAAAGTGATCCAAAGCCTCTTCTAGGCTACATCCCTTTGATGATGTGCGATTACGAACACTGGCAGCACGAACATCATATTTCCTACAACATTCAGCAACACTTTGATACTCTTTCCCTTTATATACAAATATCTTTTTCAACTTGTTTACACTGCTTTTTTCTATAAAATGTTTTACA
>ENA-OQDT01000192-OQDT01000192.1-human-gut-metagenome-genome-assembly--contig:-NODE-192-length-39813-cov-4.130449_pt1 | contig 39813 bp, 40 predicted proteins | sample MGYA00242786_ERZ504617 | MGnify/ENA primary metagenome ERZ504617 (study PRJEB26092, sample SAMD00036337) | human gut metagenome | host: Homo sapiens | study: EMG produced TPA metagenomics assembly of...
CTGAAAACACTGGGATTGTATGAACACCGCAGCAAGCTGCCAAATCAGCTTTCCGGAGGCCAGCAGCAGAGAACGGCGATCGGGCGTGCGAATCGTGAAAAAATCCGGATATCCTGCTCTGCGATGAGCCGACCGGAGCACTGGACTATAAAACATCAAAAGAGATTTTGCGGCTGATCGAACAGATCAATCAGAAATACGGAAATACGGTCATCATGGTAACACATAACGATGCCATCAAACATATGGCAGACCGTGTGATCAAGCTGCGCGATGGTCAGATCCGGGAAAATTATGTAAATGAGACAAAGACTGCTGCAGAAGATCTCGAATGGTAAGGCGGTGAGAACATGAAAAATCCATTATTGAAACGCCTGCCAAGAGAACTGATCAGTGATTTTGGAAAATATCTTGCGGTTTTTCTTTTTCATGACAGCAACAATCGGGTTTGTTTCCGGTTTTCTGGTTGCGGATGACAGCATGCTTGCCGCCTATCAGGAGAGTTTCGAAAAGTATAACATTGAAGATGGAAACTTTACGCTGGAAAAAGAGGCAACAGACAGCCAGATTACAAGACTGGAAAAAGAAGGCGTCAAAATTTATAAAAATTATTATGTGGAAGAAGATGCAGATACGGATCTGGACGGCAAAAAGGACAGTACGATCCGTATTTACAAAAACCGCGATCAGATCGATCTGGTATGTCTGATGAAGGGCGAACTTCCGCAGAAAGACGATGAAATAGCCATTGACCGTATGTATGCGGAAAATAGTAACATACAGATTGGCGACATCATAAAGGTCGGAAAAGAAAAGCGGAACGTGACGGGGTATGTTGCACTTTCGGATTACAGTGCACTCTTTTCGGATAATTCCGATATGATGTTTGATGCTGTAAAGTTTGGTGTTGCCGTTGTGACAGAGGAAGCCTTTGATAATCTGAAAGAAACAGATGTTAAATACCGCTATTCCTGGATCTATGATGATCCGCCAAAAGACGAAAAGGCAGAAAAGGAACGTTCCGATGATTTCCTTGAAATTCTGGCAGATTACACATCGGTGACAGGCTATATTCCACGTTATACCAATCAGGCGATCAATTTTACCGGAGATGATATGGGCAGTGACCGCTCGATGGTGATCGTGCTTCTCTATATTCTGATTGCGATCATGGCATTCGTGTTCGCAGTAACAACAAATAACACGATCATCAAAGAGGCGGCGGTGATCGGAACTTTAAGAGCCTCCGGTTATACAAGAAAAGAACTTCTGCTGCATTACATGACACTGCCGCTTCTTGTTACCGTCATAGCAGCAGTGATCGGAAATGTTCTTGGGTATACCGTCTTTAAGAATATCTGTGCAAGTATGTATTATGGAAGTTACAGCCTGCCAACGTATGAGACAAGATGGAACGCGGATGCATTTATCCTGACGACCATGGTACCTTTCGGGATCATGCTGCTGATCAATCTGCTATTAATCTCAAAAAAACTCAGACTCAGTCCACTGAAGTTTTTAAGAAGAGATCTGAGTACATCGAAAAAGCAGAAGGCAGTAAAACTGCCGAATATCCGTTTTTTTGACCGGTTTCGCCTGAGGATCATCCTGCAGAATAAATCCAGCTATCTTACCTTGTTTGTGGGGATTGTATTTGCAAATATTCTGCTGCTCTTTGGCATGATGATGGTTCCGCTTCTGAATCATTTTCAGCAGGAAACGATCGACAATATGATCGCCGATTATCAGTATATCCTGAATGTGCCGGACGAGATAGAAGAAGAGGATACTTATACATTATATGGGACACTGAGCCGCTTCCTGACTCCGTCACTGGAGACCACAAACAAAAATGCGGAGAAATTCTGTATGGAATCTCTGGAAACGATTCCGGACAAACGGGATAGTGAGAGCATCACGGTTTACGGAACACAGCAGGGAAGCCGTTATATGAAGGCAGATTTCCCGGATGATGGTGTTTACATTTCAGATGGATACTCGGAAAATACAACCTGAAAGAGGGAGACACGGTACAGCTCAAAGAGACTTACGGTGATAAAACGTATTCTTTTACCGTAAAAGGCATTTATGCATATCCATCCGGACTTTCTGTTTTTATGTCAATGTCGCAGTTTCGCCGTGTGTTTGAAAAGTCCGATGCCTATTTTAACGGCTATTTTTCAAATGAAGAGATTACGGATATTGATGACGTATATATTGCTTCCACGATCACGCAGGACGATCTGACCAAGGTTTCCAGACAGCTCGATGTATCCATGGGAAATATGTTCCAGCTGGTCAATGCATTTGCGGTGGCTTTATTTGCGTTGCTGATCTATCTGCTGACAAAGCTGATCATCGAAAAGAATGAACATTCCATTTCCATGGTAAAGATTTTAGGATATGAAAACCGTGAGATCGTAAGGCTCTATCTGGTCTCGACAAGCTGGGTGGTTGCCGTTTCCGTGCTTCTGAGCCTCTGGATCGCCACCTGGACGATCAAAGTGATCTATGTTTATATGATGGCAGAGTTTTCCGGCTGGCTCTCCCTGTATATTGAGCCTGCCATTTACCGGAAGATGTTTTTGATGGGTATGGCAGTATATCTTCTGGTTGCCCTGCTGCAATTCTTCTGCATCAGCAAAATACCGATGGAAAATGCACTGAAAAATATAGAATAGAAAAAAATGAATAAAATATAAGAAAAAATACATTGCTATATCGTCAAAATAATGGTAAAATTTTAGTAATGTTTCGAAAGATGGAAGTGTACGTCATGCAAATATGGCATAATTTTCTAACATCAGAAACAGCAGAAATATAATCAAGAGAGGAGAAAAAAGCAAAGAATGAAAAAGAAAAAACTTTGGAAAGCAATGTCTGTGGCGTTATCTGCAGCGATGCTGGCAACGTCCGTTCCGACAGGCGTATTTGCTGCAGCACCGGAAGTACAGACATCACAGGAAAAAGCAGCGGATGAAAATGAGCTGAAGCTGTGGTATGACGAGAAAGCTCCGGACAACTACAGTGGCTGGGAAAAATGGTCCCTTCCGCTTGGAAACAGCGGGATCGGCGCCAGTGTATTTGGAGGCATTACACAGGAGCGTATCCAGTTAAATGAAAAATCACTCTGGTCCGGAGGACCTTCCAGTTCCAGAAATTACAACGGCGGAAACATTGAAACAACCGATGTAGATGTAGATGTAGAGGGTACACAGACCAAAATGAAAATGAAAATGAGTGAGGTAGTAAAAAAGATCCAGCAGGCATTTGCGGAAGGAGATACCGAAACAGCAGATAAGCTTTGCGCGAAACTGGTCGGTGTCAGTGATGATGCAGGTACAAACGGATATGGTTATTACCTGAGCTATGGAAATATGTACCTGGATTTCAAAGGTATCACAGAAAGCTCTGTCAGCAACTACAAAAGAGCACTGGATCTTCACACAGCTGTTGCAAGCGTAGAGTATGATTACAATGGCACACACTATGTAAGAGAAAACTTCGTCAGCTATCCGGACAACGTACTGGTGACAAGACTGACTGCAACCGGCGGAAATGGAAAGCTCAATTTCGATGTCAAGGTAGATCCGGACAACGAAAAGGGCGGCGGAAGCAATAGACCTGGAGCAAATTCTTATCAGAGAGACTGGAACACAACGGTAAATAATGGTGAAATCAAGGTTGCCGGAACTCTCAGAGACAACCAGATGAAATTCAATTCACAGACGAAAGTGATCGCAGACGGGACTACGACAGATGGTACCGATAAAGTAACGGTTGAAGATGCAACAAGCGTTACGATCATCACTTCCATTGCAACCGATTACAAAGATAAATATCCAAAATACCGTACCGGTGAAAGTGCAGAAGCACTGGATACCAGAGTTGGCGATTATGTAAGCCGTGCAGCAGCAAAAAAATACGATACACTGAAAGCAGACCACATCAAAGATTACCAGAATATCTTTGAACGTGTAGATCTGGATCTTGGTCAGATCCCGTCCGATAAGACAACGGATGCACTGCTTGCGGCATACAAATCAGGCACTGCAACAGAGGCAGAACGCCGCTATCTGGAAGTGATGCTGTTCCAGTATGGACGTTATCTGACGATCGAATCTTCCCGTGAGACACCGGAAGGTGATCAGTATCGTGAGACACTTCCTTCCAACCTTCAGGGTATCTGGGTAGGAGCGAACAACTCCGCATGGCATGCTGATTATCACATGAACGTAAACCTTCAGATGAACTACTGGCCGACCTATGTCACCAATATGGCAGAATGTGCAGAGCCGCTGATCAACTACATCGATGCCCTGCGTGCACCTGGCCGTGTGACAGCAAAGATCTATGCAGGCGTCGAGAGCAAAGACGGCGAAGAAAACGGTTTCATGGCACATACACAGAACAACCCGTTTGGATGGACATGTCCGGGATGGGATTTTAACTGGGGATGGTCACCGGCAGCCGTACCGTGGATCCTGCAGAACTGCTGGGAATACTATGACTTCACAAGAGATGCCAATTATCTGAAAGAGAAGATCTATCCGATGATGAAAGAGGAAGCGACTCTGTATGACCAGATCCTGATCGAGGATGCAGACGGCAAACTGGTATCTTCTCCGAGCTATTCACCAGAGCATGGACCAAAGACAAGCGGTAATACATACGAGCAGACACTGGTATGGCAGCTTTATCAGGACACCATCGAAGCAGCAAATATCGTTGGTGAGAGTGATACAGCCAAAGTAACAGAATGGAAAGAAAAGCAGAGTAAGCTGAAAGGACCTATCGAAGTAGGCAAGAGCGGACAGATCAAAGAATGGTATACAGAAACTACCTTTAATCAGGACGCAAATGGCAATTCACTCGGACAAGGTGCTGGACACAGACATATTTCCCATATGCTGGGACTGTTCCCTGGTGACCTGATCTCTGTAGATACACCGGAATGGCTGGCAGCAGCAAGAGTTTCCATGGAAAAACGTGTCGATAAGACAACCGGATGGGGCATGGGACAGCGAATCAATACCTGGGCAAGACTTGGCGATGGAAACCATGCTTACAAACTGATCACAGACCTGTTTGACGGCGGTATTCTTACCAACCTGTGGGATACTCACGCACCATACCAGATCGACGGTAACTTCGGAATGACTTCCGGTGTGGCTGAGATGCTGCTTCAGAGTAATATGGGTTATATCAATCTGCTTCCTGCACTTCCGGATACCTGGAGCGATGGTTCTGTAGAGGGACTGGTAGCAAGAGGAAACTTTGAGCTTTCCTATGACTGGAGCGACGGAAGCCTGAATCAGGCACAGATCGTTTCCAACAAGGGCGGAGAATGTCAGGTACAGTACTCCGGTATTGCAAAAGCAACCATTACCGATGCGGAAGGTAATGTTGTAGAAGCAACAAAGGTAGACGGAAAGACAAACCGTATTTCCTTCAATACAGAAGCAGGTAAAACTTACATCATCAAAGTTCCGGAAGCACCAAAGAATGTAAAAGCAAACTATTACGGCACGAGCGGTACAAAAGTGAACTGGAGTGCAGTAGAAGATGCAACTTCTTACAATGTATACCGCAGTGAAAACGGAACGACTTTCGAAAAAATTGCTGAAAATACAAAGAGAACTTCTTTTGTAGATAAAAAAGCATTTACAGATGTTTCAGCAGTCAGCTACAAAGTGACAGCTTGTTACGAAGACAAAGAAAGTGGCGACTCCAAAGTGGCAGCAGTCAAAGACCTGACACAGTCAAGTGAGAAACTGGCACATGATGGCTGGAAGGCAACCGCAGGAAGCGAAGAAAATGCAGGAAATGATGGACCGGCTTCCTGGGCGATTGATGGTAATACAACAACTATATGGCATTCTAAGTGGTCAAGCGGTGGTACACATCCGGATATTGCAAATGATCAGAATAATGAATTTACGATTGACTTTGGTCAGAATGTAACAATCAACAAATTTGAGTATGTACCTCGTTCATCCGGAACTTCTGTAAATGGTATTATTACAAAATACAAACTGTTATACAGTACTACAGAATCCGGAAATGATTTCAAAGAACTGACAAGTGGTGAGTGGGACGCAGACAAGACGGTTAAGACGGCAACGTTTGCACCGACTGAAATGCGAAGAATCCAGATCCGTGCACTTGCAACCCTGGACGATACAGCAACAAAGAATCAACATGTGACAGCAGCAGAATTTAATGCTTACAAATACATTGCAACAACACCGGTCATGATCGATACCGATGCACTCTGGAATGCAGTTCTGGCAGCACAGGACAAGGATCTTAGTATCTACACTGATGCAACTGCAAAAGCATATCAGGATGCACTGGATGCAGCAAAAGCAAAACTTGCTCTGGAACTGGAAGATGATATGACTCAGGAACAAGTAAACAATGCACTGGCAGCACTGACAGCAGCAATAACTGGACTGAAGGAAAAACCGGATAAAGGCAGTCTGACAACTGCAGTAGCTGAGGCAGGCAAAACAGACCTGAACGGTTATACACAAGAGACTGTAAATGCATTTAAAGCAGCATTGCAAGAAGCACAGAATGTGCTGAATGATGAAAAAGCAACAAAAGAGCAGGTCGAAAAAGCCCTGTCAAAACTCAATGCGGCACAGAAGGCGCTGAAGAAAGAAACAACACCGGACAACGATAAAACACAGCCAACTGCACCGGGTACCGATAAAACGAATCCGGCACCGGAAACAAAAGTACCTGCAGTTGGAACAACCGTTACCGTAAAAGGTGTACAGTATGCAGTAACCAAATCTGCGGCACAGGGTGGAACAGCCGAAGCCGTAAAAGTAACCGGAAAAGGCAAAAAGATTACGATTGCAGCAACGGTGAAGATTGAAGGTGTAACTTTCAAAGTAACTTCGATCAGGAAGAATGCAGCGAAGAAGAACAGTCGGATTACCAGTGTTGTGATCGGTAAAAATGTGACCAGCATTGGCGCAGGCAGTTTCGAAAAATGTAAAAAACTGGCAAATGTGACCTTCAAAGGAACAAAGGCAGTGAAGATTGGAAAGAAGGCATTTAAAGGAACTTCTGCAAAGATGAAAGTTGTTACCGCTAAGAAGATGCCAAAGAAAGCACTGGGCAAGCTGAAAAAGACTCTGAAGAAGAATGGAATCAGCAAAAAAGCAGTGTATAAAAAGAAATAAACGAAAGTATGAAAAAGAGATGCAGTTTCGGCTGCATCTCTTTTGTTAATTTACAGAAAATCACTTTTCTGTAAATTAACAAAAATCCCGCAAAACAGAATGGATCTTCTGCTTTGCGGGATGAAAAAAATCAGGCAAATTCAGCGCTCATTTTTATATTTTTCGAGAAGTTTGTGAATCTTGTCGGTCGGAGATCTGTACGCTGGAAATGGATACATTATGATTCAGAGAATCAATAATGGATGCCAGGAATTTACTCATGTCTGCTTCCTGATAATAAGGACGGGTAAGCAGTTCCTTTGGACGATAATTGAGGTTCGTTGTTACGACCTTGCTGATGTAACCTTTTTCATAGTATTCGTCGAATTTTTCCAGTCCGTCTGTGAAAAGACCGAAAGTTGTGCAGACAAAGACACGGCCTGCTTCACGTTCTTTTAACTGTTTGGCAACATCCAGCATACTTTCACCGGAAGAAATCATATCATCGATGATAATGACATCTTTTCCTTTTACATCGTCACCGAGAAATTCATGGGCAACGATCGGATTCTTTCCATTAACAACGGTGGAGTAGTCACGTCTCTTGTAGAACATACCCATGTCAACACCGAGAATATTGGAAAAATAAACAGCACGTCCCATCGCGCCTTCATCCGGACTGATGATCATCAGGTGATCGTTGTCGATCACAAAATCCGGTACAGAGTTTACCAGTGCTTTTAAGAACTGATAGGTAGGCATGAAAGAATCAAAGCCATGAAGCGGGATGCTGTTTGATACACGGGGATCATGTGCATCAAATGTCAGAATATTGCTGACACCCATAGCCACCAGTTCCTGAAGCATCAAAGCACAGTCCAGAGATTCTCTCTTGGAACGCTTATGCTGTCTTCCTTCGTATAAAAACGGCATAATAACATTGATACGTCTTGCTTTGCCGTCAGCGGCGGAAATGATACGTTTCAGATCCTGATAATGGTTGTCCGGAGACATATGATTTTCATATCCGTTTAAACGATAAGTCAGACTGTGATTTGTGACATCTGCCATAATAAAAAGATCACAGCCGCGTACAGATTCTTTCAGAACACCTTTTCCTTCGCCGCTTCCGAAACGTGGGCATTCACACTCCAGCAGATAAGAATCTGCACAGTAACCCTGCAGAGTGTCAGCCTGTCCTACATTGGTCGGAGATTCGTGACGGAAGGATACCAGATAATTGTTGACCTGATCTGCAAGAGTTCTGCATCCTTCCAGTGAAGCCAGCTTCAAAGGAGCAACAGGAATCGACTGAATGAGCGGTTCTAAGTTTGCCATATTTACCTCCTAATGCCGCAATTGCCGCATATCTTAAAATTTAACCCATGGATGCTTCACATTTTGTGCATCCTTATCATGTTAGTTATAACATTTCGGAATTGGTGCGTCAAGAAAATTGTAGGATTTTGTAAAAACTATGTAAAGAAAAATTTCGCTTGCTTGTATTTGATGACTCTTGTATACTTGATGATAAAGATGATTGAAAGAAAAGGAAAAGAAGATCTATGAGAAAAACAGGCAAACATATCGTATCAAAAGTACTTCCGGGAAGTATTGCAGAAGAACTGGAAATCGAACCGGGAGACGAGCTTCTTTCCGTGGGAGGAAAAGAGATTGAGGATATTCTGGACTATCATTATCTTATGAACGATGAATATGTAGAACTTCTGATACGCAAACCGAACGGGGAAGAATGGGAGCTTGAGATAGAAAAAGAATATGAAGATGATATCGGGATCGAATTTGAAAATGGTCTGATGGATAATTATCGTTCCTGCCACAACAAATGTATCTTCTGTTTTATTGATCAGATGCCAAAGGGTATGCGTGATACGCTCTATTTTAAAGACGATGATTCCAGGCTTTCTTTTTTGCAGGGAAATTATGTCACCCTGACCAATATGTCCGATCACGATATCGACCGTATCGTTTATTATCATATGGAGCCGATGAACATTTCGTTTCAGACGATGAATCCCGAGCTTCGCTGTAAAATGCTGCACAACCGATTTGCCGGAGAAGCCCTGAAAAAAGTAGACCGTTTTTATGAAGCAGGGATTCATATGAACGGCCAGATCGTTCTGTGCAAAGGAGTCAATGACGGGGCAGAGCTGGATTTCAGCATACGCGAGCTGACAAAATATCTCCCTTATCTGCAGAGCGTTTCCGTTGTTCCGGTCGGTCTGTCAAAGTACCGGGACGGTCTGTTTCCACTGGAACCTTTTGATAAAGAAGATGCAAAGAAAGTACTGGATCTGATCCATGGATGGCAGGAAAAGGTCTGTCAGGAATACGGCATCCATTTTATCCATGCTTCGGATGAATGGTACATTCTGGCAGGACAGCCATTTCCACCTGCGGAACAATATGACGGTTATCTTCAGCTTGAGAATGGCGTCGGCATGATGCGGCTGCTCCTTGATGAAGTAAAAGAAGAGATAGAAAACCGGACAGGCGATGACCGGAAACATACCGTTTCCCTTGCAACCGGACTGCTGGCAGCACCTGTCATACAGCAGATCGCAGATCAGCTCTGCGAAAAATATCCGAACGTGACCATCCACATCTATCCGATCATCAACGAGTTTTTCGGTGAAAAGATCACGGTTTCCGGACTCCTGACCGGACAGGATCTGAAGAAACAACTGACTGGCAAAGAACTTGGAGGACAGCTGCTGCTTCCGTGCAATATTCTCCGTACCGGATACGATGTCTTTCTGGATGATATGACGGTGGGCGAACTGGAAAAATCTTTACAAGTGGACATTAATATTGTAAAATCAAGCGGTCGGGCACTGATCGAGGCCCTTTTATCAGAAACAGAGACAATCGAACATTCCTATACAGATGAGGTGAATAAATATGAGTAAACCAATCGTAGCTATTGTGGGGCGGCCAAATGTAGGCAAATCCACACTCTTTAATATTCTTGCCGGAGAAAATATTTCCATCGTCAAGGATACACCAGGCGTAACGCGTGACCGTATCTATGCGGACGTAGAATGGCTTGACAAGAATTTTACCATGATCGACACCGGAGGTATTGAGCCGGACAGCAGCGATATCATTCTGTCACAGATGCGTGAACAGGCACAGATCGCGATCGATACAGCAGATGTGATCATTTTTATGACGGATGTAAGGCAGGGACTCGTAGATGCGGATGCACGTGTCGCAGATATGCTCCGCCGTGCGAAAAAGCCGGTGATCCTTGTCGTGAACAAAGTTGACAGCTTCCAGAAATTTATGGCAGATACTTATGAGTTTTACAATCTCGGTATCGGCGATCCGATCCCGATCTCGGCATCTTCCAAACTTGGGATCGGCGACATGCTTGATGAAGTGATCCGTCATTTCCCGGAACATGATACCGAGGAGGAAGAAGATGACAGACCGCGTATCGCTGTTGTCGGCAAGCCAAATGTAGGCAAATCTTCTATTATAAACAGACTGCTTGGCGAGAATCGCTGCATCGTATCGGATATTGCGGGAACGACGCGTGATGCGATCGATACGGCAGTTACCTGGAACGGCAGAGAATATGTCTTTATCGATACCGCAGGTCTTCGCAGAAAGAGCAAGATCAAAGAAGAGCTGGAACGCTACAGCATCATCCGTACTGTGACTGCGGTGGAACGCGCCGATGTTGTTCTGATGGTGATCGATGCCGTAGAAGGGATCACAGAGCAGGATGCAAAGATTGCCGGGATTGCACATGACAGAGGGAAAGGTATCGTGATCGTAGTCAACAAATGGGATGCGATCGAAAAGAATGATAAGACGATCTACAAGTATACAAACGAAGTACGTAATACACTTTCCTATATGCCGTATGCAGAGATTATGTTTGTCTCCGCACTGACCGGACAGCGCCTGGTCAAACTGTTTGATATGGTCGATACGATCATTGAAAATCAGACCATGCGTGTACAGACCGGCGTGCTCAACGAGATCATGACAGAGGCAGTGGCCATGCAGCAGCCGCCTTCCGATAAGGGCAAACGTCTGCGTCTGTATTACATTACACAGGTTGCGGTGAAACCGCCTACATTCGTGATCTTTGTCAATGACAAAGAACTGATGCATTTTTCCTATACCAGATATCTGGAAAACAAGATCAGGGAAGCGTTCGGGTTCCGTGGGACTCCGCTGAAATTCATCATCAGAGAACGTGGAGAAAGGAGAAATAAATATGATACGTCTGTTATGCCTTGCAATCGGATATCTGTTCGGATTGTTTCAGACAAGCTATATTTTAGGAAAAGCACATGGGATCGATATCCGGGAATACGGAAGCCACAATGCCGGTACGACCAATATGCTGCGTACCATGGGGCTCAAAGCAGGTCTTTTGACGTTTGCCGGGGACTGTGGAAAATGTATCCTGGCAGTGGTGCTGGTCAGAGTCGTATTTGGCAAAACACATGCGGATATTCTGCCTTTGCTTGAGTTCTATGCGGCAGCAGGAACGATCCTGGGACACAATTATCCGTTCTATCTCGGATTTCGCGGCGGAAAGGGGATTGCGGCGACAGCAGGACTTGTCCTGTCTTTCAACTGGATCATGGCGATCTGCGGCATCATCACCTTTTTTACTACCTTTTTTGTGACACATTATGTGTCTCTTGGATCCTTGCTTGTGTACGTCGGCATTGTGATCGAAGTGGTTCTGCTTGGGCAGAGCGGTTTTTTCCATATGGCACAGCCTCATTTGTACGAACTATATGCGGTCGCTGTTTTTCTGGCAGCACTGGCATTCTGGAAACATCGTGAAAATATTAAGAGACTTTTATCTGGAACAGAGCGGAAAACATATCTTTCGTCAAAGAACAAAAATAAATAAAAGAAAGACAGAGGGGGTTTTTAAATGGCAAAAATTGGTATTATCGGAGCCGGAACATGGGGAACAGCACTGGCGGTGCTGTTAAACAACAACGGACATGATGTGACGATTTGGTCGATCATCCCGGAAGAAGTGGAAATGCTTCGCACAAAAAGACAGCACGAAAAGAAACTGCCGGGTGTTGTGCTGGCATCAAATATTGGTGTCACCGGGAACCTGGAAGGTGCCATGGCAGACAAAGACGTGCTGGTTCTGGCAGTCCCGTCACCGTTTACAAGGAGCACAGCACACAGTATGCGTGCGTTCTGCAAAGAAGGACAGAAGATCGTCGATGTGGCAAAAGGTGTTGAAGAGGAAACGCTGATGACACTGTCACAGATCATCGAAGAAGAAATTCCACAGGCAGATGTGGCAGTTCTTTCCGGACCAAGCCATGCAGAGGAGGTTGGAAAAATGCATTCCGACAACCTGCGTTGTGGGAGCACACAGCAAAGAGACTGGCAGAATATCTGCAGAGTATTTTTATGAGCAGGGTCTTTCGTGTATACACGACACCGGATATGCCGGGCATGGAACTGGGCGGTGCTTTAAAGAATGTGATCGCACTGGCTGCCGGTATGGCAGACGGACTCGGATACGGTGACAATACAAAAGCGGCACTGATCACCAGGGGCATTGCAGAAATTGCACGACTGGGGATTAAGATGGGGGACTGCCGGAGACATTTTATGGTCTGACGGGTATCGGTGACCTGATCGTGACCTGTGCAAGCGTTCACAGCCGCAACCGCAAAGCCGGATATCTGATCGGACAGGGTAAGGGCATGCAGGAAGCGATGGATGAAGTCGGCATGATCGTAGAAGGTGTTTATTCCGCAAAAGCAGCCATCCGCCTGGCACAGAAATATCATGTGGAATTGCCGATCATTGAACAGGTCAATGAAATCCTTTTTGCAGGAAAAAAAGCAGCAGATGCTTTGAACGATCTGATGCTCCGTGACCCTAAAACAGAATCTGATGCAGGACAGTGGAAGTAAATAAACACAGAAAAACATTGACGAACCCCTCTCTTGGGTGTATAGTATATCTCATAAGCGAACACTTTATCGAGCGAAAGCGTGAAAGCATAAAAGCGTTAAACTGATAAAATGTTTAGAAAATGAAACAGAAACAGGAGAGGAAAAATATGGAAAAAAACACTGGCATTTTTATTATCACTGGGATTAACCGTTTCCATGCTTGCAGGCTGCGGAAGCAAGACAAATGAGACAACTGCTGCAGCTGACGCACAGACAGAATCTGCTGCTGATGAAAAAGAGAGCGGAGCGGATGAAAGTGGATCTGCAGCAGCGACAACATCTGATAAGACTTACAAGATTGGTGTTCTGCAGTATGTCCAGCATGATGCACTGGATGCTTCCAACGAAGGATTTTTTGCAGCACTGGATGATCTTGGAGTAAAATACGATGCAGATCAGCAGAATGCAGCAGGTGAAGCTTCCTCCTGTCAGACAATTGCTGAAACACTGGTAAATAACGGCAATGATCTGATCTTTGCAATCGCGACACCGGCAGCGCAGTCTGTAGCAGGTACTACTGCTGATATACCGATCCTGCTGACAGCCGTAACAGATCCTGCAGAATCTGGCCTGGTAGAGTCCAATGATGCACCGGGCGGAAATGTAACCGGTACTTCTGACCTGACTCCGGTAACTGAGCAGATCGATCTGCTGAAAGAACTGATCCCGGATGCGAAGACAGTAGGTGTACTGTATTGCTCTGCTGAGTCCAATTCTGTACTGCAGGCAGACATGGCAAAAGAAGCATGCAAGGCAGCAGGTCTGGAGGCAGCAGATTACACTGTTTCAAGTTCGAACGAGATCCAGACCGTTGTAGAATCCATGATCGGAAAAGTGGATGCGATCTACGCTCCGACCGATAACATGATCGCAGCAGGTATGGCAACCGTAGCCATGATCGCAAATGAAAACAAGATCCCGGTTATCTGCGGTGAAGAAGGAATGGTAAAAGAAGGCGGACTTGCAACTTATGGTATCAACTACTACAAACTTGGCTACAAGACAGGTGAGATGGCAGCAAAAGTCCTGACAGAAGGTGCTGATCCTGCTTCCATGCCGGTCGAATATCTTTCTGCAGAAGAGTGCTCTTTGCTGATCAACAAAGAAACGGCAGATACACTGGGGATCGATGTTTCTTCCTATGATGCAGATTCTCTTTATACTGCAGAATAATACAGGATTGTAACAAGAAGATCTTAAATTCAGAAAAATAAGCAAAAAAGAAAAGGGAGGCACTGAGCTTCCCTTATCTTAGTGAATATGGAGGACAGTATGAGTGGTGTAGCACTGGCAATGCTTGGAGCGGTATCCCAGGGTGTACTTTGGGGACTGATGGTTCTTGGCGTTTATATAACCTATAAAATATTGGATATTGCCGATCTGACTGTAGACGGCAGTTTTGCACTCGGTGGATGTGTCTGTGCGGCAATGATCGCGAACAAAGGCATGAATCCGGTTCTGGCAATTTTTATCGCACTGCTTGCAGGACTTGCAGCCGGTGCAGTGACCGGATTTTTACATACCGTATTTGATATACCGGCGATCCTTTCCGGTATCCTGACGCAGATCGCACTCTGGTCGATCAATCTGCGTATCATGAGTGGGAAGTCAAATGTTCCGCTTCTGAAAGCACAGACTATTTTTTCGGAAGTTGTAAAAAGTACCGGACTGACACAGTCTCAGGTTTCTCTGATTGTCGGGCTTATCATAGCTGCACTGATGATTGCCTTTCTCTACTGGCTGTTTGGTACTGAGATCGGTGCGGCACTTCGTGCTACCGGTAACAATGAGGCGATGATCCGCGCTCTCGGTGTCGATACCAGAAAAACAAAGATGATCGCACTGATGCTCAGCAACGGACTGGTTGCAGTTTCCGGAGCACTGGTATGCCAGAGTCAGAAATTTGGTGACATCAATATGGGAACCGGTGCTATCGTTATCGGTCTGGCTTCCATCGTTATCGGTGAAGTGCTTCTTGGAAGGCTGCGTTCTTTCGGAAGCAGACTTGTATCTGCAGTTGTCGGCTCTGTTGTATATTTCCTGATCCGCGCGATCGTACTCCAGCTTGGAATGGATGCAAATGATATGAAACTCCTTTCCGCAGTGATCGTTGCGCTTGCACTTTGTATTCCGGTTGCCATTAATAAATGGAAGATCAGAAGTGCTTATAAGGAAGGGGGAAGTGACAATGCTTGAACTTCATAATGTAAAAAAGACTTTTAATAAGGGAACGATCAACGAAAAAAAGGCTCTGCAGGGTCTGGAACTGACACTTCAGTCTGAGGATTTTGTGACGATCATCGGTGGAAACGGTGCCGGAAAATCAACCATGCTGAATATGATCGCCGGTGTTTATCCGATTGATGAAGGAAAGATCATCCTGGATGGGACGGATATTTCCAGAAAACCGGAATATGCCAGGGCGAAATATCTGGGAAGAGTGTTCCAGGATCCGATGAAAGGAACTGCTGCCGGCATGGAAATCCAGGAAAATCTGGCACTTGCATACCGACGTGGCAAAAAGCGCGGATTAAAGTGGGCGATCGGTAAAGAGGAACAGGTCTTTTATAAAGAACAGTTAAAAGCACTGGATCTTGGACTGGAAGACCGTATGACCAGCAAAGTCGGACTGCTTTCCGGAGGTCAGCGCCAGGCACTGACTCTGCTGATGGCATCGCTGCAGAAACCGCAGCTGCTTCTGCTGGATGAGCATACAGCAGCCCTGGATCCGAAAACGGCTGCAAAAGTACTGGCACTTACTGAAAAGATTATTGACGAACATCATCTGACGGCAATGATGGTAACGCATAATATGAAAGATGCGATTCGTCTTGGAAATCGTCTGATCATGATGCATGAGGGCCGGATCATTTATGATGTAGCCGGAGAAGAAAAGAAAAATCTTCAGGTCAGTGATCTCCTGGCGAAATTTGAACAGGCAAGCGGCGGAGAATTTGCAAATGACAGAATGATGCTCGCCTGAGCTTTTTGGGATTTAAGTGACAGATCGACGGAAGATAAAACTTAAAAATTGTGAAAAAGCTTGCTGATTTTAAGATAATGACTTATCATAAAATCAGCAGGTTTTTCTTTTGCCCGTAAATAAAATACAGAAAAGCCTGCCAAAGAAGAAACGGAGGGATGCAGATGCAGTGTAAACGTTGCAGAACATTTTTCAATTATGATAAGTATTATGGCATCTGTCCGCGGTGTGCCTGTTTCAACAGACCTCCGGGGATGGAGGAAGTGGATCTTTTTGAAGATGACAAAAGGTTCCGGATGGAAGACTACGAACTTCCGCAAATGGAAGGAATCCACAGGGAACTGCATAAGCAGTATGACAGCAATAAAAAACCACATAAAAAAACAAAAACGGCAAAAAATAATGCAGAGCAGGTGGAAGACTATCTTAAAACAAGAGCAGAGAAAAATGCAGAGGTCAAAAAAGATGCGGCAAACAGCAGAATACGTGTAATTATTTACCTGATCATTGCAATCATGGCTATATTATTTTATGTATTTGATAATATGATGTAAATTTTTGAAAACGATAAAGTTTCGTCGATATCTCCGAGATTATTGAAAAAAATACATCTTCTCTTGTTGAGAATTCATAAACGCTGTGTTATAATGTTTTTAATATAAGGGTATTTGCGTAGTTTTGCAGGTACGGAAAGGAGTAGACAGCAGTGCATATCGTAAAAGATGAAAATGGCAATGTTTGCCCTCATGGTCATGAACACAGCCACGGGCACGGACATGCACATACACACGACGGTGTATGCCAGGAAGGCTGCAGCGGCTGTGAGACACATGATCCGAAAAAAGAAAACATTGCACTTTTGACATATATGCTGCAGCACAACGAACATCATGCTGCAGAACTGGACCAGATGGCTGATAAATTGCGGAAAGCCGGTATGGATACAGCGGCGGAACAGATACGGAAAGCGGTTGACGAGTTCCAGAAAGGCAACCTGTATCTGAGTGTTGCACTTGCCACTGTAAAAGAAAACTAACAGGAGGCGGAGAGTATGTGTCTTGCAGCAGTATACAAGGCTCAGGATCCGGAGACAAAACTGTTTGAGTTTGTGAGCAGGATCGATGTCGATGGAGAGACGATCACCCTTACGGATGTGATGGGTGAGCAGAAAGTGGTAGAAGGCACTATCGCAATGGTAGACCTTGCAAACAGCATTGTGAAGATCAACTGCACGGAATCTTAGCAGTTATCAAATAAATTAATAAAATGGAGGTATGTTACTATGAAATTATCGGAAAAGATGAAAGAGAAGCAGCTTCTCTCTTTTGAATTATTCCCACCAAAAACAGAAAAAGGTATGGCAAATCTGCCGGGAACGATCGATCATCTGATGGAGTTCAAACCGGAATACATTTCCTGTACTTACGGAGCCGGCGGCGGAAACGTTGGGGCAAACCGTGAAGTATGTCAGATGATCAAGAAAGCAGGTTCCGTTCCTGTAACACATTTCACCGTAATCAAAAATACAAAAGAAGGCATCAAAGAACAGCTGGATCAGTACCTGGAAGAAGGCGTTGATCATATGCTGGCACTGCGCGGCGACTTCCCGATGGGTGAGACAAGCACCATGGGAGATTTCGATTACGCGACCGACCTGGTGAAATTTGTCCGTGACCAGTACGGCGATAAATTCGAAATCGCAGTAGCAGGTTCACCGGAAGGCCACATTTCCTGCAGAAGCCTGGAAGCAGATATCGCAGTTCTGAAACAGAAACAGGACAATGGTGCAGACTACATCATGACACAGCTCTGCTGGGATATGGAACAGTTCAAATACTGGCTGGATGCAATCCGGAAAGCAGGTGTTACCATGCCGGTAGACGTAGGAGTTATGCCAATCCTGGATCAGGCAGCTACGATCAATATGGCACTGTCACGTAACGGCTGCGTAATGGACCGTGAACTTTCCAGACTGATCTCCAGACACTGGCTGTTCCCGAATCCATTTGCAGCAAAAGATGCAGAAGGCAAACCTTTTGATTTATTCTATGATAAGAAAATCGCAGAGTTCAAAGAAGAAGGTATCGAATACACGATCAGACAGATCGATACATACCGTGCACTGGGCGTTGAGGGCATCCATCTGTATGCACTGAACAAATGGAAAGATGTTTCTGAAATCATCAATCGTTCCGGTCTGCGTACACTGGTATAAAGAGACAGGCAACAGGAGGAAATATTTATGGCACAGGTAATAGCCGTTGCAGGAAAAGGCGGCGTGGGAAAGACAACGCTGTGCGGGCTTTTGATACAGTATCTTTGTGAGAAGGGGAAAACACCGGTTCTTGCGGTGGATGCAGATGCCAATTCCAACTTAAACGAAGTACTGGGCGTTGAAGTAGAGATGACACTCGGTGAAGTTCGTGAGCAGATTGAAAATGCAGCGAACAGTGCAAAAAGCCCGATCCCGCCAAGTATGTCAAAAGCAGACTATGCAGAGATCATGATGAACCGCTGCCTGGTCGAAGAAGATGACTATGATATGCTGGTCATGGGCAGGACACAGGGCAAAGGATGCTACTGTTTTGTAAATGGTCTGCTTCAGGCCCAGGTACAGAAACTGACACCGAACTACAAATACATGGTCGTAGACAATGAAGCAGGGATGGAGCATATCAGCCGCGGCATCCTGCCAAAAGTTGATACGGTCATTCTTGTGAGCGACTGCTCCAGACGAGGTGTTCAGGCAGTTGGACGTATTGCCGGACTGGTGAAAGAGTGCGGACTTAATCCAAAACAGATCGGACTGATCGTAAACCGTGCACCGGAAGGCAAACTGAACGACGGAACAAAAGAAGAGATCAAGAGACAGGGTCTTACACTTTTTGGTGTCGTTCCGCAGGATCAGGAAGTCTATGAGTATGACTGTGACGGAAAGCCAATGACAGAGCTTCCAGAAAATGCAGCGGTAAAAACTGCACTATATAAAATACTGGACTCTATCAGTTTATAAAGCACAGCCCCTTGCGGGAAGCCGTGAGGGGATTTATTTCAAAACCCCATATCCCATGGGGGCGGATAGGATATGAGAAAACCTGTGGGATGGGAACCCATAAACAAGGAGGTAGATGATGGGAAACTTTAAATTGACAACCGTTGAAGAATTCGAAGCGGCTACAGAGAAACTTCTGGAAACAGGAAAAAAAGTAGGAGCAGATGCATGGCAGTAACCGTGCAGCAAAACAGACCCCACACTGTAAATTTGGTGAGCAGGGTGTCTGCTGCCGTATCTGTGCAATGGGACCTTGCCGTATCACACCGAAGGCACCAAGAGGTATCTGCGGATGCGACGTACACGGTATCGTAGGACGTAACTACCTGAAATTTACAGCAGGCGGAGCGGCAACACACTCTGATCACGGCCGCGAGATCTGCCACACACTGTACTGTGCAAAAACCTGAAGGACCTTACAAGGTCAAAGACCCCTCAGAAGCTGATCCGCATCGCAAAAGAATGGGGTGTTGAGACAGAAGGAAAAGATATTTACGATCTGGCACATGAGATGGCATATCTTGGCATGAGCGAATACGGCAAAGTATTCGGCACACAGAACTTCTTAAAGAGAGCTCCTCAGCATACACAGGAGATCTGGGAGAGAGAGGAGATCGCACCAAGAGCGATCGACCGCGAAGTATCATGTTCTTTACATATGAGCCACATGGGATGTTCTTCCCTTCCGGAGGCACTGATCCGTCAGTCCTTAAGAGCCGGTCTGTCTGATGGCTGGGGCGGTTCCATGGCCGGTACGGAGTTCTCAGACGTTCTGTTCGGAACACCGAAACCGATCGAAACCGAAGCAAACCTGGGTGTTATGGTTGCTGAAAACGTAAATATTGTTGTTCATGGACATGATCCGTCACTGTCTGAGATGATCTGTGAATATGCAGATGATCCGGAAATGATCGCTTACGCAAAAGAAATGGGAGCAAAGGGGATCACCGTATCCGGTGTGTGCTGTACTTCAAACGAAGTTGCAATGCGTCGTGGTATTCCGATGGCAGGTAACTTCCTGCAGCAGGAAAACGTAGTACTGACCGGTGCATGTGAAGCGATCGTTGTAGACGTTCAGTGTATCTTCCCGGCACTTGGTCCTCTGAGCAAATGTTTCCATACTAAATTTGTGACCACTTCTCCGATCGCACAGATGCCGGATGCTGATTACATTCGTTTTAACGCAGAGACAGCAGGAGAAAATGCAAAAGCAATCGTTAAGATGGCGATCGAAAACTTCAAGAACAGAAAACCGGAACTGGTACATATCCCGGATATGAAACAGAAAGCAACGGTTGGATATTCTGTAGAAGCAATCGTAAAAACTCTGGATGGAGTTGCAAACTCCCAGGTCGATGAGATGGGAACAACAAAACCGCTTCTTGAGTGTATCACATCCGGTGTTATCCGCGGTGCGGTTGCCATGGTTGGATGTAACAACCCGAAAGTAAGACCGGATACAGCCCATATCGAGCTGATGAGAAAATGATCGCAAACGATATCATTATCATTGCTTCCGGATGTTCTGCACAGGCTGCTGCAAAGCAGGTCTGATGGACAAGAAGCAAAGAACTCTGCGGAGCAGGTCTGAAGAGGGTATGTGAACTGGCGGATATCCCACCGGTACTGCATATGGGATCCTGTGTAGATATTTCCCGTATGATGATCCTGGCAGCAGAGCTGGCAAAAGATTCCGGACTGAACATTTCCCAGCTTCCGGTTGTCGGATGTGCACCGGAATGGATGTCCGAAAAAGCAGTCTCCATCGGTAACTATGTAGTAGCTACCGGTATCGATACGTTCCTGGGCGTTGATCCGTATGTATCCGGTTCTGACCAGATCGCACAGCTGCTGACAGAAGGAGTACGTGACTGGGTAGAAGCCGCATACACCGTAGAGAAAGATATCGACAAACTGGGCGATGCTATGATCGCAAGAATCGAAGAGAAGAGAACTGCACTGGGAATCTAATCTTTATGAAAACAAACGCAGGGCGGTTTTATCCGCCCTGCAAAGAAAAACAGAAGGCGGATAGTGATATGAAAATTGCAGTTACCGGAAAAGGCGGTGTCGGAAAAACAACATTTGCAGCCACACTTGCCAGACTGTATGCACAGGAAGGCAAGCATGTTCTTGCTGCAGACGTAGATCCGGATGCAAATCTTGGACTGGCACTTGGATTTTCGGAAGAAGATCTGGATTCGATCGTGCCGATCACCAGGATGCGAAAACTGATTCAGGAACGTACAGGTGCGAATGACCAGAATCAGTTCTACAAACTGAATCCGAAAGTGGATGATATACCAGATGCTTATTCAAAAACCTGTAATGGCGTAAAACTTCTGGTTCTTGGTACCGTGGAAACAGCAGGAAGCGGCTGTGTGTGTCCGGAGCATGTGATGTTGAAGCGCATCATCAATCATCTGGTGTTAAGGAGCAACGATGTTGTAATTCTTGATATGGAGGCTGGGCTTGAGCATCTTGGCCGCGGAACGACAGAAGGCATGGATCAGTTCATTGTTGTGATCGAACCGGGAGCAAGAAGTATCCAGACTTATAAAAATGTAAAGAGACTTGCAGCGGAACTTGGAGTCCGTCAGGTACGCGTGGTTGCCAACAAAGTAAGGAACGAGGATGATGAGACATTTATCCGTTCCAAAATACCACAGGAAGATTTGCTTGGATTTATTCATTACAATTCAGAAATAATCGATGCAGACCGCCAGGGAAGATCACCGTTTGATGTAAGCCCGAACGCAAAAGCAGAGATTTCAATAATAAAAAGCAGGATAGACGCAGATCTGTCCAAAGGAGGTAAATAAAATGACATTATTTGATGTTGTATTCAGCGGAAATGATACCGTATATGGCCTGACAGAGGGTGCAATCGATGCGGCGATCGAAAAACATGGTGCAGACAAAGCAATTGCGTTCCCGGATACGGCTTACAGCCTGCCATGTTATTATGCAGTAACAGGTACAAAGGTTGCTACACTGGGACAGTTAAAAGAAGCTCTGGGTGTTGTAAAAACGCTGATGACAAGAGAGCAGAAATTAAATGATGCATTTATGTCCGGTATTGCAACCGCTCTGTGTGCAGAATTTATCGAAGTACTGAAATATATTGACGGAGCAGCACCATACGAAGCTCCGTGCTACGGACATCTGGCAGATGCAGTGATCCGTGAACTTGGTGTACCGCTGGTAACAGGTGATATCCCGGGTGTTGCAGTTATCCTTGGTGCTGCACCGACTGCACAGGAAGGCGTTGACCTGGTAAAGAGCTATCAGTCACAGGGTATCCTGGTTACACTGGTTGGCGGTATCATCGATCAGTGTGAAGAACTTGGCTACAAAACAGGCGCAAACGTACGTGTGATTCCTCTGGGCAAAGATGTTACAAGTGTAATACATGTTGTATCCGTTGCAGTAAGAGCAGCCCTGATCTTCGGCAACATTCAGCCGGGTGATGCAGCAGGCCTGATGAAATACACCATGGAACGTGTACCGGCATTTGTAAATGCATTTGCACCGCTTGATCCGGTTATCGTTGCATGTGGAGCAGGTGCGATCGCACTTGGTTTCCCGGTAATCACAAACGAAGATACGTTCAAAGTTCCAAAGAGCCTGATCGTTCAGCCGGACGTTTCCAAATTTCAACGCAACTTCTCTGGAAGCAAGAGATATCAAGATCAAGATCACAAACATCGACATTCCGGTTGCATTCGCATCTGCATTTGAAGGTGAGATCATCCGCCGCGGCGATATGCAGGTTGAATTCGACGGCTCCCGTGTAGACTGCTGTGAGCTGGTTATGACAAAGGATGCATCTGAGATTGAAGATCACAAGATCACACTGGTAGGACCGGACATCGACGAAATGCCGGTAGGAAGCAAACAGAGCATCTGTTATGTAGTAGAAGTAGCAGGAAAGAGTATGCAGTCCGACTTCGAGCCGGTATTCGAGCGTAAATTCCACTCATACCTGAACTGTGTAGAAGGTATGATGCATACCGGTCAGCGTGATATGATCCGTATCCGTGTAAGCAAAGAAACATTTGAAGCAGGCTTCCGTGCAAAACACATCGGTGAAGTTCTGTATGCAAAAGTTAAGAGCGAATTCGCAGCCGTTGTAGATAAATGTCAGGTAACCATCTACACAGACCCGGCAGAATGTACAAGAGTCCGTCATGAAGTAGCTATGCCGCTGTTTGACAAACGTGATGAGCGTCTGAACACACTGACAGACGAAGGTGTTGATGTATACTACAGCTGTATCATGTGCCAGGCATTCTCCCCGTCCCACGTATGCGTGGTTACACCGGAAAGACTGGGACTTTGCGGAGCTGTTTCATGGCTGGATGCAAAAGCAACCAACGAGCTGGATCCTCAGGGACCATGCCAGGTTATCACAAAAGAAAGACCGATCGATGAACGTATCGGTGAATACGAAGACGTAAACGAAGCAGTCCAGAAATTCTCACAGGGTGCCCTGGAAGACGTATCCCTGTACTCTATCATTGAAAAACCGATGACATCCTGTGGATGTTTCGAGTGTATCTGTGGTATCGAACCGCTGTCAAACGGTGTCTGCATCGCAAACCGTGAATATGCAGGCATGACTCCGATCGGTATGACATTCTCAGAACTGGCTTCCATGACAGGTGGTGGAGTACAGACTCCTGGATTTATGGGACATGGAAAACATTTCATCGCTTCCAAAAAATTCATGAAAGCAGAAGGCGGAGTAGCACGTATCGTATGGATGCCGAAAGAACTGAAAGAACAGGTAGCAGAAAGACTGAACGCAACAGCAAAAGAACTGTACGGCATCGATAACTTCTGTGATATGATCGCAGATGAGACCATCGCAGAAGATCCGGAAACACTGCTGGCATACCTCGAAGAAAAAGGACATCCGGCTCTTACCATGGAACCGATGATGTAATACCGAGGAAAGAAATCAAGCGACTGCGAAGCAGGCATTTGATTTCACCCGAGGTATTAGCGACAGAATCAGGAGCACGAAGTGCGAAGCAGCGAAGCTGCGATTCTGGAGATGTCCGAAAGGACGAGAGGAAAGAAATCAAGCGACTGCGGAGCAGGCATTTGAAACAAATATCGGCTTTCTGGCTTATGCGGATAGTCCGGAAAGCCGACTTTTATAATTTACTGTTAAATAATTGATTTTTACAGGCTGCTGTTGTAAAATAAAAGTAATGTTTTTATAACAGTCTAAAAAGCATGAAGGAGGATTTTTAGAAATGCCATTTACAGCAAAATCAGGAAAATTCAATGCCAGCATCAACACTGTTGAGTTTGGTACTGGCGATAAAGCAGTGAAGATCGGAGGCGAGAATGTATTCCCGCTGTATTCTTTTGATGCTGCGATCGAAAATGCACCGAAGGTAGGTATCGAGATCACAGATTTCGGTATGGAACATGAGCCGGAGTGCATCAAAAAATATTATGAGGCTGTGCTACTCTGGCAGATATGGCCAGGAAAGCAGCTTCTATGGAAGGTGTAGACTTTTTAAGTTTCCGTATGGAAGGCGGAGATCCAAACGGGCAAACAAATCTACAGAAGAACTGATCGGTGAACTGAAAGAGATCGCAGATGCAGTTGATCTTCCACTTGTAGTATGCGGATGTAAAAATGTTGAGAAAGACGCAGAACTGTTCTCTAAAGCGGCAGAAGCCCTGAACGGTAAAAATGCAGTTATCCTCTCAGCAAAAGAAGAAAATTACAAGACAGTAGGTGCAGCAGCAGGTCTGGCTTACAAACAGGTAGTAGGTGCTGAATCAGCCGTTGATATCAACCTGGCTAAACAGCTTAACGTACTGATCTCTCAGCTTGGCGTTGACAGTAAGAGTGTCGTTATGAACGTAGGTACTGCAGCAGTTGGATACGGTTTTGAGTATGTTATCTCTACTATGGACCGTGTAAAAGCAGCAGCTCTGCAGCAGGGCGATGCAAATCTGCAGATGCCGATCATTACTCCGGTAGCATCTGAGGCTTGGGGTGTAAAAGAAGCTATGGCTTCTGAAACAGATGCTCCTGAATGGGGCTCACAGGAAGAACGTGGAATCGATATGGAAGTAGAAACTGCAATGGCAGTTATCGCTGCCGGTTCCAATGCGGTAATCCTGAAACATCCGGAATCCATCAAGACCATTTCCGGTCTGATGAAAGAATTAGTCTAAGAGCTGCGTTAAGGAGGAGATGTAATTATGGCACTTAAAGGTCTTGATATTTTTAAATTATCACCAAAGAAAAACTGTAAAGAATGTGGATGCCCGACATGTATGGCTTTCTCTATGAAAGTTGCACAGGGTGCAGTTGATATCGCTGCTTGTCCTTATTTCGCACCGGAAGCACTGGCTAAACTTTCAGCAGCTACCGAGCCGCCAATGAAAACGATCAAAGTTGGTGCAGGCGATGCAGAGCAGTCCCTGGGTGGAGAAACTGTTTTGTTCCGTCATGAGAAAACATTCGTAAGCAGAACAAGATATGCAATGTCTCTTTGCACATGCATGGATGATGAGACCGTTGCACAGAAACTCGAAGATATCAAAAAAGTTGATTATGAACGTATCGGCGAGCGTATGTTCGTTGAGATGGTATATGTAAATTACAGTGCGGACGGCAAACAGGATTATGTTGAGCTGGTAAAAAAAGCAGCAGAGACAGGACGTATCCTGATCCTGGGCTGCAAAGATGCTGAAGTTGCAAAAGCAGCACTGGAAGTATGCAAAGACGGAAAACCGATCCTGAATGGTGCAGATGCTTCCAACTACGAAGCAATGAACGCTGCTGCCACAGCAGCAGGTGTTGTACTTGGCGTAAGCGGAGCAGATCTGTCTGAAATCCATGATACAGTAGAAAAGTTGGAAGGTCTTGGAAACAAGAACCTGGTGATCGATGTAACCGGAGCGGACGTAAAAGAGACATTCAAAAATGCTGTTCAGATCCGTAAAGCAGCGATCAAAGACGGCGACCGGATATTCGGATATCCTTCTATTGTAAATCTGCACACGATCGCAGCAGGTGATCTTCACAAACAGGCAGCACTGTTGTCCCTGTTTACCATGAAATATGGTTCTGTAATCGTTGCAGAACACATCGGTTATGCAGAAGCTCTGCCTCTGTATGGTCTGCGCCAGAACCTGTTCACAGACCCGCAGAAGCCAATGAAAGTGGAGCCGGGCATTTATCCTCTGAACGGGGCAGATGAAAATTCTGTATGCCTGACAACCGTAGACTTCGCACTGACCTACTTCCTGGTTTCCGGAGAACTGGAACGTTCCGGTGTACCGGTGAACCTGATTATCAATGATGCTGGCGGTCTTTCCGTACTGACATCATGGGCTGCTGGTAAATTCTCTTCCTCTTCTATCGCCAAGTTCTTCCAGGAACAGGATATCGAAGGAAAGGTTAAGAGCAGAAAACTGATCATTCCTGGTAAAGTAGCTGTCCTGAAGGGCGAGCTGGAAGCAAAAATGCCGGGCTGGGAGATCATCATTGCTCCAAACGAAGCAGTTCAGCTTGTTAAGTTCATGAAAGACTTTGCATAAACTAAATATACAAGCAAAAGGAGAACAAAATAATGGGAAAATTCGTTACAATCGGAGAAAGACTTTCAACAACAGCTCCAGCAGTAAATAAAGCGTTTCTGGAAAGAGATCCGGAACCGATCTTAAAAAGAGCAAAACAGCAGCTGGATGCAGGAGCTACATATCTGGATGTAAACATCGGACCGGCAGAAGGATATGGCCCGGATCTGATGAAATGGGCAGTTGAATTGCTGCAGGGTGAATTTGACAACGTACCTCTGGCACTGGATACATCCAATAAAGCAGCCATCGAAGCCGGTATCGCTGTATACAACCGTTCTAAAGGAAAACCGATCGTAAACTCTGCAGATGCTGCAGGAAGAATCGAAAACATTGACCTGGCAGCAGCAAATGATGCAATCGTTATCGCACTCTGCAACGGCGAAGGTATTGCAAAAGACAACGACGAGCGTATGGGCTACTGCCAGATGCTTCTGGAGAGAGGTCTGGAGCATGGTATGGAAGCAGAAGATCTGTGGTTCGATCCGCTGTTCCTGGTAGTAAAAGGCATGCAGGACAAACAGATGCAGGTTCTGGAATGTATCAAGATGTTCTCTGATATGGGTCTGAATTCTACAGGTGGTCTGTCCAATAACTCCAACGGTATGCCGAAAGCAATCCGTCCGATCATGGATTCTGCCCTGGTTGCAATGGCTATGATGCAGGGTCTGACTTCTGCAATCGTTAACCCGAACGACCTGCGTCTGATGGAAACCATCAAATCCTGTGACGTATTCAAAGGCAATACTCTGTATGCGGACTCCTACCTGGAGATCTAATAAATGTATAAGGTTACTTTTAAGTTTGAAAACAGCGAAGATGTAACAGTCTTCGCTGCTTTCGGTGAAAGCCTTCTTGAGGTAGCGAGAAAAACAAATGTAGCTATCGATGCACCTTGTTCAGGAAATGCATCTTGCGGAAAATGCAGAGTAAAACTCGTGGACGGAGAATTGGATTCCAAACAGACGAGACACATCAGTGATGAAGAATATGCACAGGGATGGCGTCTGGCATGCTGCAGCAAAATAAATGCGGATGTTGCTGTACTGGTGCCGGATATTGCTTCCGCATATCGCAGCCGTATGAAAGTTGCGGATCTGTCATCGCCGGATGAAGTAAAAATCTTTGATAATATTAAGCAATCGATTACAGAAGCAGGTATCGAACTCAAAAATAATCTTGAAAGCATTCATGTTAAAATGGATGTACCAACTCTGGATGACACTATGCCGGACAACGAGCGTCTGACAAGAGCCATCCGTGAAATTACCGGAATGCAGCGTGTAAAACTTCCATATTCTGTGATCCATAAAATGGCACAGGTACTGCGTGAACACAATTTTGATGTAAACGTTGTGATCCGAAAAACAGAAAAAGACATTTTTGTCTATGACATCTGCGGTGCGGATGAAACACCGGTCATTGCAGGACTTGCAATCGATATCGGTACAACAACCGTATCTGCGATCATCATAGATATGACAGATGGAAAGATCCTTGCAAAAGGCTCCAGTGGTAACGGTCAGATTCGCTATGGCGCAGATGTTATCAACCGTATCATCGAATCCCGCAAGCCGGGAGGACAGGACAAACTTCAGAAAGCCATCATTGAAGAGACCATCAATCCACTGGTACAGACGATGTGCCGTCAGGCAAAGATCAGCCCGATGAGCATTTACCGTATGTCGGTCGCAGCGAACACCACGATGAACCATCTTCTGATCGGTGTCGATGCGGATCCGGTTCGTATGGAGCCGTATATCCCGACATTCTTTAAGACGAACTCAATTTTTGCAGGTGATATCGGCATCAAGGTAAACCCGGATGCACACATCATCCTTGCACCGAATATCGGCAGTTATGTCGGCGGAGATATCACAGCAGGGGCATTTGTGACGATGCTGTGGAATCAGGAGCCGTTCTCTTTGTTTATCGACCTTGGTACAAATGGTGAGATCGTATTTGGCAATTCAGACTTTATGTTCAGCTGTGCATGTTCCGCAGGACCTGCCTTTGAAGGCGGAGATATCAGCTGCGGTATGCGGGCGACCGATGGTGCGATCGAGGCATGTACGATCGATGCAGAAACGATGGAGCCGAAGCTGAAGATCGTTGGCGGGGAAGGCACAAAACCGGTTGGTATCTGTGGTTCTGGTATCATTGACATTATCAGTGAGCTGTTCCGCTGCAAGATCATCAATCCAAAAGGAAAATTTGTCAGGGAAGGACGCCGTGTAAAACGCGATGCAGACGGAATGGGCAGCTATGTGCTGGCATTTGAAGGCGAAGAAGCAGGATCGAGCAAAGATGTAGAGATCACAGAAGTGGATATCGACAGCTTTATCCGTGCGAAAGGAGCTATTTTCTCTGCAATCCGCACCATGCTTTCTTACTGTGACTTTGATATCTCTATGATCGAGAATGTCTATGTTGCAGGCGGTATCGGAAGCGGTATCAACATGGCAAATGCGATCAATATCGGTATGTTCCCGGATATTCCGGTTGAAATGTATCATTATGTAGGAAATACATCACTGGCAGGTGCGTATGCGATGCTCTGTTCTACCGGATCTGAGCGGAAAGTATATAATCTTGCCGCTAATATGACTTATATTGAACTCAGTACGATTCCGCAGTATATGGATGAATTTGTAGGGGCATGTTTTTTGCCGCACACAGATGCATCCCTGTTTCCGAATCGGTAAAAATAACAATGCGGCATCAAAAGGAGAATTTTATGCAGGTAAGATACGAAAAAGATAATAAGGAAAGAATTCCTTTTGAACATTATCTGGAGGAATTTGCAGCAATCGATCCAAAAGAGGCCGCAGCCAGGGTGGGAGTACCCTGGCATGAAGAGACACAGGAATTTGAAGTGCGAATGATGCAGAAAGCATTTCTTGTAAAATGGCCGGAATGTACCATCCGAAAGGCAAATCCGTTTGATGAAGGATATGGAGCCATGGAGGATGGCGTTCCGCCAAAGATCATGGTGATCCGTTTTCTTACAAGAGGTGTGCAATCAGAAAGCACCGGAAAGTTTCTGACTTATCGGGAAGTGCCGCATGGAGAAGTTTATTACCGTCAGTTTAACGGAAGATGTATGATGCGGCTTGCTTTTTCTTATGGAAATAAATTGCAGGAATTTAAAAATAAAATGGAAGCACTGGGGGCAGCAGATTGCGGACATGGCGATGCCGGATATGAATTTGAATTTATCAACGGGCATCGCGTACAGTTTTTGCTGTGGGCAGGAGATGAAGAATTTCCGCCGTCCTCCCAGATTCTGTTTTCGGATAATTTCCCGCTGTCCTTTGAAGCAGAGGATCTGGCAGTTGTCGGGGATATTGCGATCGGGACATTAAAGAAAATGAAGGAGGATTTTACAATGGGATTTTCAACGGTACCATGTAATGAATTTGTAGAAGTTCTGGCTTCCAAAGCACCGGTTCCGGGCGGCGGCGGTGCATCTGCACTGGTTGGTGCGATCGGCACAGCTCTTGGAAATATGGTCGGAAGCCTGACCGTCGGAAAGAAAAAATATGCGGATGTGGAAGAAGAAATGCAGGAGTTAAAAGCAAAATGTGATGTTCTTCAGAAAGAGCTGCTGACTCTGGTAGAGAAAGATGCAGAAGTATTTGAGCCACTTTCCAAGGCATATGGCATGCCGAGAGAAACGGAAGAAGAGAAAGCAGAGAAAGCACGCGTTATGGAGATCGTGCTGAAAGATGCATGCTCTGTACCGATGGAGATCATGGAAAAATGCTGTGAAGCGATTGAACTGATCAGGGAATTTGCAGCAAAGGGATCAGTCCTTGCGATCAGTGATGCAGGCGTAGGTGCCGCATTCTGTAAGGCAGCACTGGAAGGAGCCTCCCTGAATGTGTATATCAACACAAAATCCATGAAAAACAGAGAATATGCAGAAGAACTGAATGCAAAAGCAGATGCTATGCTGGCAAAATACCCGCCGATGGCAGATGAAATCTTTGCAGGTGTTCTTGGAAGACTGAAATAGGCGGAGGATAAGCATTATGGCAAAACAGTTATTAGGCAAAGAAGTTGTTGCAGCTTTAAACGAACGTATTATCGCAAAAGCAGAAGTATTAAAAGCAAACGGTGTTACACCGACACTCGGTATTGTACGTGTAGGCGAAAATGAAAGCGACCTTTCTTATGAAAGAGGAGCAACAAAACGCTGCGAAAAACTGGGTGTGGAATACAAAAAATATCTGCTTCCGGCAGATGCGACACAGGAGCAGGTTCTGGCAGTGATCGATGAAGTAAACAAAGATGACAGCATTCATGGTGTTCTGTTATTCCGTCCGCTTCCAAAACATTTAAATCAGGATGAGATCGAACAGGCATTAGATCCGGCAAAAGACGTTGACTGTATGACAAACGGCTCCATGGCTGGCGTGTTCACAGGCAAAGACCTGGGATATCCTCCATGTACACCGCAGGCCTGCATGGAGATCCTGGATCATTACGGAATCGACTGCACAGGCAAAAAAGCAGTGGTAGTAGGACGTTCCCTGGTAGTAGGCAAACCGGCAGCTATGATGCTGATCAAAAAGAATGCAACCGTTACCGTATGCCATACCAGAACCGTTGATATGCCGTCAGTTGTAAAAGAGGCAGATATCGTGATCGTTGCAGCAGGCCGTGCAGGTGTGGTAGATGACAGCTATGTAAGAGCCGGACAGGTGATCATCGATGTCGGCATCAATGTCAATGCAGAAGGCAAACTCTGCGGTGACGTAGCTTACGATAAAGTAGAGCCGATCGTAGATGCGATCACACCGGTACCGGGCGGTGTCGGAAGTGTTACCACATCTGTCCTGATCGGACATGTAGTGGACGCAGCAGAGAAAGCAGCTGCAAGGAGGTAAGACAAATGGAACTTCAGGAAGTCATGCAGAAACGCAAAAGTATCCGTCAGTATCTGGCGACTCCGGTAGAAAAAGAAAAGATAAAAGCCATGATCGAGGCAGCAATCCTTGCACCAACCTGGAAAAATTCTCAGGAAATCCGTTATTATGTGGCAGTTTCCGAAGAAAAAAGACAGGCGGTACTGGATGCACTGGTTGAGGGCAATCGGAAAAAGACGCAGAATGCTCCGGTTTTCCTGATATCTGCCGTTATCTTAAACCGTGCCGGTTTTCAGAAAGACGGCACTGCAGATAACGAACTTGGGAACGGATGGGGTTATTACGACTGTGGCCTGCACGATATGAATCTTTTGCTGGAAGCAGCAAACCAGGGATTATCCACTCTGGTGATGGGACTGCGTGATGCAGACAAACTGCGTGAAGCATTTGAAATTCCGGAAGAAGAATCCATTGTCAGTGTGATCAGTGTGGGATACAGCGATGCAGATCCGGACAGACCAAAGAGAAAGACAGCAGAAGAGATCGCAAAATTTTTTTTAACCGGTGCAGAGCGTGTCATTAAGCCGTAAAAGCACTTTTCTACAGTCATATGGAGTTTTCCGGCTTTTGACCCTGGCATCATCATTTTATAATTTTTAAAAGGAGTTGGCGTAATGATGACAACAAAAAGAGAAGTAGTTGAAAAAATGTGTGGTGGAGAAGGACACGTGATCATTGACCGTATCCTCGGTGAAAAGGAACTCAACGGAAAATGCAGATTATATGCAAAAGTAACGATTGAACCGGGATGTTCTCTTGGCTATCATGAACATCACAATGAGAGCGAAACTTATTTCATCTTAGCAGGTCAGGGTGATTATGATGATAATGGAACCGTACGCCCGGTCAAGGCAGGAGATGTCACTTACACACCGGATAACCATGGTCATGCACTTACCAATACCGGAGATACTGACCTGGTATTTATGGCACTGATCATTCTTGATTAAAGATAATAAGAGAAAAAGCAGACAGTGATTTCGAATCTGATTTCACTGTCTGCTTTTCTGTTATGGTGCAGCATTTTCATTATACTTTTCAAATTCTTTTTCCATATCGACGAGCGTATCTGCATAGCTTAACAGCTCCGCAACACGCTGTTCCCGGTTGTCGTATTCCTTCTTATAAGAAATACGATGCTCCATAGCTGCCCAGAAATCCATGGAGATCGTACGGAGCTGGATCTCGACCGGATAATATTCACTGGCATCCAGGCAGAAAACATTCACACCGAGGATGATATGATGACTCCGGTAGCCATTTGGTTTGGGATTGGTGATGTAATCGCGTTCGCGGATGAAGATCAGATCAGACTGCTTTTTTAACATATCGATCAGATTTTTAATATCACCTACGAAATAACAGACAATGCGGATACCGGCGATATCCTGAAGCAGATCCTTTGCATTCTCAAGCGTCGGCTCCTCGCCTTTGCGGATCAGTTTTTCTTCGATGCTCTGTTTGCTTTTGATGCGGTACTGCATCGTATGTATCGGGTTTTCGGCGGAAGCCTTATAAATATTGTGGTTTAAGATCTCCAGCCTGGTCAGAAGCAGCTTCATTGCATCGTCGTATGGCCGGATCAGATCGTAGTATTCAGTATCAGTCATGGAAAACTCCTTTAAAATATCAAAAATTCCTCAAAATATAAACTTAATATAACAAAGAATTATGTACTTCCTGTGACAAAAGTATAAACCAATGAGAAAAATAATAAACAAAAATGAGTCTTGACAAAAAGATACATAAGAGAATATAATAATGACGTGAATTACATATTGCTGTAGCAAGTGCCGATGAAAATCGGGTGAAAGGGAATCAGGTGCAAAACCTGAACGGTCCGGCCACTGTAAGCAAGGAGCACTGTCTTGAAAACCATTGCATACCCATATTTGTGAGAAGGTAAGACAGCGTGAAGATAGGCAAGTCAGGAAACCTGCTTGGTGCATGAGATGAGCTTCCGTGTAGAGCTAAAACATCCAATCCGAAGTCAGAAACGGTCTGGTTTCGTATGATGTCTGCTAAGGGTAAGCAGATGTTTATTATTTTATGAAGAAATAGTGATTGAATCCATCTCGAGCAATCCTGAACATATTGGGGGTAATTCACAGCATACCTCCTTCTGTGGCAGGAATCCGCACCTGCCATAAGATAAAAGAACCGGTTTCCTGACTCCGCAACAGGAAACCGGTTCTTTTGTTTTAGTCGGAAATGCACTAGACATTCGGCTTGAATTTATTTTAGTTCAATTTCTGCCAGTTCTTTTGGAGGAAGCTGTTTGCTGGAAACGGATTTGAACCATTTCACTTTTGCAGCAGCTTTGCTTAGAGGAAGGTTGGTTCCGGCACCGGCAATACAGCCGCCTGGACATCCCATTCCTTCGATCAGACATCCGTTCATTTTTCCGGCTTTGGCAAGAGCCAGAGTTTTTTTACATTCTGCAAGTCCCTCTGCATGGATAATTTTTGGTGTGACATCCGGGTAATAAGCCTTCAGACATTCCTCGATCGCACCGGCAACACCGCCCGCTACGGCATAACCGCGTCCGGCAGCAGTGGCATCGTGCATGGAGTGGGCATTTTCTTTTTCACCCATATCAATTCCCTTTGCATCAAACATACCGACAAGTTCCTCAAAAGTGATAACAAAGTCAACATCACTTCGTACAGAACGACGGCTGGCTTCCAGTTTTTTTGCGGCACACGGACCGATGAATACAACTTTGGCATCAGGATGTTCCTGTTTGATACTTCTCGCAGTGGCAACCATCGGTGTCAGTTCCTGTGAAATGTTATCGATCATAGCCGGGAAATATTTCTTGGCAAGCATGGACCAGGAAGGGCAGCAGGAAGTCAGAAGAAACGGCAGTTCTCCGGTGGATACTTTTTCGGCATAATGTCTGGCTTCTGAGACAGCACCGATATCAGCACCAAGAGCAACCTCATAAACTTCAGAAAATCCCAGAGTCTCCAGGGCAGCGTGGACATCTTTTGGCTCCATAGTGCCAAACTGACCGACAAAAGCAGGAGCGATTTCAGCAATGACTTCATGACCTTCTTTTAAAGCCCGTGCAAGCTGATAAACCTGTGATTTGTCGCTGATTGCTCCGAAAGGACAACTGACCATGCACATACCGCAGGAAACGCATTTTTCAGTGTCGATCTTTGCCCGGCCGAATTCGTCATTTCCGATCGCTTTTACGCCGCAGGCACGTGCACATGGACGTTCCTTTTTGGAGATTGCATCATATGGGCAAACGGATTTACACTTTCCGCAGTGTACGCATTTTTCCTGATCAATATAAGAATGTCCGTCTACCATAGAAATGGCATGCTTCGGGCAGACTTCAGCACATGGATGGGCGAGGCAGCCTTTGCACATATCACTGACTTCATATTTATTATCCTCGCAGGAAGCGCAGGCAGACGGAACAACCTGCATCAGAGGCGGCTCATAATATTTCTCGGAAATATTGCTGGATTCAATGCCGTCGGTCAGATGAACCGGTTTGTTTGTCGGACGCAGGCACATTCCCATGGCAAGGCGGACACGCTCCGTAGCGATCGCACGTGCACGGTAGATGCTGTCACGGTACTGGGGACCTTCCTCGGTTACAATTTTATAGGGGATCGCTTCAATATCGTGGATCAGTGATCCGTCATCAGATTCAAAGCCGATCCTGGAAACTTCAGCAAAGATCTGACGGCGGATTTTTCTTACTTGTGTTTCAATACCTCTCATGTCTTATAAACTCCTTTATATCAATTACGAATTTATGGTGGCATGCATACTTCCTTCTCAAAGCACTATAACATATTGATAAAACCTTATCAAGATAAGTCTGTGCTCAAAAATCGGAACATAATTATCGAAAAAAGGTATTGTGTATATTGGACAGGTAAGATATAATAATTAAACAAAATTTGTCAATAAATACAAGAGAGTAGGAGGTATGATTTATGCTGGATCAGTCATATTACCGAAAAGCGGATGAAATCATTGCTTTTTATGGTAAAAAACCATCTTCCCTGATCCCTGTGATGCAGGATATCCAGGGGGTATATCGTTATCTGCCGGGAGAATTGCTGACATACATTGCAAAAGAGATCGGTGTAAAAGAGGCCAAGGCATATAGTGTTGCGACTTTTTACGAAAATTTTTCTTTTGAACAGAAAGGAAAATATGTGATCAAAGTCTGTGACGGAACAGCCTGTCATGTAAGAAAATCAGCGGCAATCCTCGATGCGTTTATGAAAGAACTTGGACTTTCCGACAAGAAACATACAACGGACGATATGCTTTTCACCGTAGAAACGGTATCCTGTCTTGGTGCGTGCGGACTGGCGCCGACCTGCACGGTAAACGATGAAGTCCACCCGAATATGACACCGGAGAAAGTAGTGAAATTGATTACAGAATTGCGAGGTGAGTGCTGATGATCCATAACAGAGACGAGTTAAAAGAATGTCGAAAGAAGGCAAAAGCAGATATGGAGACGGCCGTCTGTCGTATTCTGGTCTGCTCCGGCACCGGCTGTATCGCAACCGGTTCTGAAAAAATATACAACCGCTTTTTAAAACTTGCCAATACAACACCGGGTGTGAGCGTAACGTTTGCACCACATGACGAAGATCAGCATATTGGACTGAAAAAAACAGGATGTCAGGGTTTCTGTGAACTGGGACCGCTTGTGCGTATCACGAAAGGTGATGAGACGGTTCAGTATGTAAAAGTTCAGCTGGATGACTGCCAGGAATTATTTGACCGTGCGGTACTTGATGATGAAGTGGTAGAGCGTCTGTTATACCGCAAAGAGAAAAAAGTTTACCGTCATCCGGAAGAGATCCCGTTTATTGCGAAACAGACGAGGATCGTTCTGGAGAACTGCGGACGCTTTGATGCAGAATCCATTGACGAGTATATGGCATCCGGCGGTTTTTCAGCCCTGGAAAAAGCGATGTTTGAGATGACAAGCGAAGAAGTGATCGAAGAGATCGATAAATCCGGACTGCGCGGAAGAGGCGGCGGCGGTTTCCCGGCCGGCCGTAAATGGAAACAGGTGGCACGTCAGCAAGAAAAAGAGCGTTACGTCGTATGCAACGGTGATGAAGGCGATCCGGGTGCCTTTATGGATGGCTCCGTTATGGAGGGCGATCCGTACAAACTTCTGGAAGGTATGATGATCGCCGGCTATGCAGTCGGGGCAGCCAATGGCTATATTTATGTGCGTGCAGAATATCCGATGTCCGTATCCAGACTCCGCCATGCGATCGCAGAGATGGAAAAACGCAATCTGCTCGGTGACAACATTTTAGGAACGGATTTCTGTTTCCATATGCATATCAACCGCGGAGCCGGTGCATTTGTATGTGGAGAGGGAAGTGCGCTGACGGCATCCATCGAAGGGAAACGAGGCATGCCGCGTGTCAAACCGCCTAGAACCGTAGAAAAAGGACTCTGGGAGAAACCGACTGTCCTCAATAACGTAGAGACGTTTGCCAACGTGCCGAAGATCGTTCTGCAGGGTGCCGACTGGTATCGCTCGATCGGAACGGCCGGAAGCCCTGGAACAAAAACATTCTCCCTGACCGGTGCGATTGAAAACACCGGTCTGATCGAAGTGCCGATGGGAAGTACCCTGCGTGAGATCATTTATGATATCGGCGGCGGACTCAAAGAAGGCTCTGAGTTTAAAGCCGTACAGATCGGCGGACCGTCCGGCGGCTGTCTGACAGAAAAGCATCTGGATGAACCGCTTGATTTTGACTCCGTAAAGAAATTTGATGCGATCGTAGGCTCCGGCGGAATGGTTGTCATGGATCAGCACACCTGTATGGTAGAAGTTGCCAGATTCTTTATGAGTTTTACGCAGAGAGAGTCCTGCGGAAAATGTGTTCCGTGCCGGGAAGGTACAAAGCGTATGCTGGAGATCCTGGAAAAGATCGTAGAGGGCAGAGGCGAGGAGGAAGATCTCGACCGCCTGGAGGAGCTTGCGGCAATGATACGCGGCATGGCACTTTGCGGACTTGGAAAGAGTGCACCGCTTCCGGTCATCAGTACCCTCAAATTATTCCGAAACGAATATCTGGAACATATCAACGAGCATAAATGTGCCGCAAAAGTCTGTCAGGCTATGCGTAAATATGTGATCAATCCGGAATACTGCAAAGGCTGCAGCAAGTGTGCGAAGAACTGTCCGGTTGATGCGATCAGCGGAAAAGTAAAACATCCGTTCCATATTGACCCGAATATCTGTATCAAATGTGGTGCATGTAAAGAAAACTGTGCATTTAATGCCATTTACATAGAAGAGTAGGAGGGTGAATTATGGGATTAATGATAATTGACGGCAGAAAAGTAGAATTTACCGATGAAAAAAATATTCTGTCGGTCATAAGGAAAGCAGGCATTGACGTACCGACACTGTGTTACCATTCAGAACTTTCTACTTTTGGTGCATGCAGACTCTGTACGGTGGAAGATGACAGAGGCAGAACGTTTGCGTCCTGCTCCGAAGAGCCAAGAGATGGCATGGTGATCTATACAAACTCAGAAAAAATAAGAAAATACCGCAAGCTGATTGTAGAGCTTCTGCTGGCTGCACATTGCAGGGACTGTACGACCTGTATCAAGAGCGGCGAATGTGTACTTCAGGAGCTGGCACACCGCCTCGGCGTGAAAAAAGTCCGTTTCCAGAATACCAGAGAAGAAAGACCGCTTGACTTTTCTTCCCCGGCGATCGTACGAGACCCGAATAAATGTATCCTGTGCGGAAACTGTGTGCGTGTCTGCGATGAGATCCAGGGAATCGGAGCGATTGACTTTGCTTACCGTGGAACGGATGCGATGGTCATGCCGGCATTTGACCGGCAGATCGCAGAGACAGACTGTGTAAACTGTGGACAGTGCCGTGTATTCTGTCCGACCGGTGCGATCACGATCCGTACCAACATCGGGGAAGTCTGGAAGGCACTGGAAGATAAAGACACCAGAGTTGTTGCCCAGATCGCACCGGCAGTGCGTGTGGCAGCCGGTGATGCCTTTGGACTGCCAAAAGGTGAGAATGCGATGGGCAAGATCGTAGCAGTCCTGCACCGCATGGGATTTGATGAAGTTTTTGACACCAGCTATTCTGCCGACCTGACGATCATGGAGGAGTCTGCAGAATTCCTGAAACGTCTTGAAAAAGGCGAGAACCTGCCGCTTCTTACCTCCTGCTGTCCGGCATGGGTAAAATTTGTGCAGGATCAGTTCCCGGATTTTAAGGAAAATGTCTCCACCTGCCGTTCTCCGCAGCAGATGTTCTCCGCGGTCATCAAAGAATATTACCGCAATCCGGAGCATGCAGAAGGCAAAAGACGATGGTCGTATCCATCATGCCATGTACGGCAAAGAAGATGGAGGCAGAGCGTCCGAATAGCTATACCAAAGGCGAGAAGGACACGGACATTGTCATCACCACAACAGAGCTTACCAGGATGATCCGTACCGCCGGTATTGCACTTGATAAGATCGAGGCAGAATCCTGCGATATGCCGTTTGGCATTGCATCCGGTGCCGGTGTGATCTTCGGTGTGACCGGCGGTGTAACTGAGGCGGTGATCCGAAGACTCGTTCCGGGACATGGGAATGCTGTGATGGATTCCATCGCAGAAGCAGGTATGCGTGGCGAGGAAGGCATCAAAGAATTTTCTATCACATACGAAGGCAAAGAGCTGAATATCTGCGTAGCCAGCGGACTTGCAAATGCCAGAAAAGTCATGGGGCAGGTACAAAGCGGTGAAAAACAGTATCATCTGATCGAGGTCATGGCATGCAGACGCGGCTGTATCATGGGCGGCGGCCAGACGATCCCGGCAGGTCCAAGACATAAAGAAGCAAGAGCGAAAGGACTGTACCGTGCAGACGGAAATATGGCGATCAAGAAATGTACCGAAAATCCGCTGATGGATGTTTTCTATAATGGCGAAGATTTCAAAGGAAAAGCACACGAGTTGTTACATAATCCGTTCTAAAAACGAGTCCCCCTCACATATGCTGTATCAGTATAGTGAGGGGGTTAAATTATGATACGTTT